>Ga0134128_10000707_pt1 | contig 45223 bp, 38 predicted proteins | sample KB31754_FD_96462 | JGI IMG/M metagenome (GOLD analysis project Ga0134128, IMG submission 96462) | Terrestrial soil microbial communities with excess Nitrogen fertilizer from Kellogg Biological Station, Michigan, USA - KB3-175-4 | ecosystem: Environmental > Terrestrial > Soil > Unclassified ...
CCGGCGCCTTCTTCGCCTTCCTCGGCGCGCTGATGGCGATGTACGCGCCGGTCAAGAACCTCGCGCGCACCAACGCGGAGCTCCAGCGCGCCTGGACGGGGGTGGAGCGGCTCTTCGACGTGCTCGCCGAGAAGGCCGAAGACCCCAAGTCGCGCAAGCCCAGCTTCCCGGGCCTGCGCGAGTCGATCCGCCTGGAGGGCCTCGGCTTCCGCTACCCGGGCTCCCGGCTCTGGGCCCTGCGCGGCCTCGACCTCGAGCTCAAGAAGGGCACGCGCACGGCCCTCGTCGGCCCGAGCGGCTGCGGCAAGTCCACGCTGGCCCGCCTGCTCCTGCGGCTACACGAGCCGGCCGAGGGCAAGCTGCTCCTCGACGGCGTCGACGCCGCGGCCTACGACGCGGGCTCCGTCCGCGCGAAAGCAGGCCTGGTCACGACCGAGGCCGCGCTGTTCAACGAGACGGTGTTCCAGAACGTGGCGCTGGGCCGCACGGTGGTCACGCTCTCCGAGGTCGAGCACGCCTGCCGGCTCGCGGGCGCGGCCGAGTTCATCGAGGCTCTGCCCGAGGGCTACCAGACTCTGCTCGGCGACTGGGGCTTCTCGCTCTCGGCGGGCCAACGCCAGAAGCTCGCTCTCGCGCGCGTGCTCCTCAAGGACCCCGAGCTCGTCGTGCTCGACGAGGCCACGGCGCACCTCGACGGCGCGGCCGAAAAGGAAGTGCTCGCGGCCCTGGAGACCGTGCTCAAGGGCCGCACGGTGGTCACGATCTCGCACGAGCTGCGCGCGGTCGTCAACGCCGACAAGATCTTCGTTTTGAGCGCGGGGGCCGTGGCGGAAGCGGGCACGCACGCGGAGCTCATGTCCGCGCGCGGCCTGTACCGCCGCCTGTTCGAGCTCGAGGACGCGGGACGTCCCGCGACGGAGGCGCCGTGACCGAGCTCAAGGATCTCGTCGGGAAGTTCAACTCCTACTCGCCGCACGTCGATCCGACGGCGCTCGAGCTGGCTTGGTCCTTCGCCGACAAGGCGCACGCGAACCAGTCGCGCGCCTCGGGCGACCACTATCTCACGCACTGCGTGGCCGTCGCGGACTCGCTCATCGAGTGGCGCATGGACCTGCCGACGGTCTGCGCGGGCCTGCTGCACGACACGATCGAGGACACGCCGACGACCGAGGCGCAGCTCCGCGCCGAGTTCGGCGAGGAGATCGCGATGCTGGTCATGGGCGTGACCAAGCTCGACGCGCTCAAGTTCGAGTCGCGCGACGAGGCGCAGGCCGAGAACTGGCGCAAGATGCTGCTCGCGACGGCGCAGGACATCCGCGTCATCATCGTGAAGCTGGCCGACCGCCTGCACAACATGAAGACGCTCAACTTCCTCAAGCGCGAGAAGCAGGAGCGCATCGCGGCGGAGACCATGGCCTTGTACGCCCCGCTCGCGCACCGCCTGGGGATGTTCGGGCTCAAGAGCGAGCTCGAGGACCTCTCCTTCGCCTACCTGCACCCGGAGGAGTACGCGGAGCTGGCGAAGAAGGTCGGCGACAAGCGCGCCGAAAACGAGCGCCAGCTGGCCGCGGCGAAGGCCGCCATCGAGAAGGTGCTCGAGGGGACGAACATCCCGTGCCGCATCCTCGCGCGCACGAAGACGCTGTGGTCGACGTACAAGAAGATGGAGCGCCAGGAGAAGTCCTTCGAGGACATCCAGGACGCGCTGGGCATCCGGCTCATCACGGACACGGTGGCCAACTGCTACGCGCTGCTGGGCATCATCCACACGCACTTCAAGCCGGTCGCCGGCTCCTTCACGGACTACATCTCGACGCCGAAGCTCAATCTCTATCGCTCGCTGCATACGACGATCATGTCGCCCACCGGCGAGCTCGTCGAGATCCAGATCCGCACCGAGGAGATGCACCGCTCCTCCGAGTACGGCATCGCGGCTCACTGGCGCTACAAGCACGGCGAGGCCGCCAAGGACGTCCACATGGAGGAGAAGCTCAACTGGCTCCGGCAGTGGATCGAGTGGCTGCAGGACTTGAACAGCCCGCGCGAGTTCCTCGACAGCCTCAAGACCGATCTCGAGTTCAACCAGGTCTTCGTGTTCACGCCGGCCGGCGAGGTGAAGGTGCTGCCCGCCGGCGCGACGCCGCTCGACTTCGCCTACGCCGTGCACACCGAGATCGGCGAGTCCTGCGTGGGCGCGATCGTCAACAACAAGATGGTGCGCCTCGACCATCCGCTCAAGTCCGGCGACATCTGCCGCATTAACACCAAGAAAGGCTCGACGCCGAAGAAGGACTGGCTCAACCTGGTCAAGACGGCGCGCGCGCGCTCGAAGATCCGGCATTACCTGCGCGAGCAGGGGATCGTCGAATGAAGCTCGCGGCGCTCTTCGCCGCGGCCCTGCTCACCGGCTGCTCCCGCCAGGCCGAGCTCAACTACAAGCACTGCCTCAAGCTGCGCGTGGGCATGACCAAGGCCGACATGGTCAAGGTCATGGGCGAGCCCGAGACGACGATCCCGTTCGTCGAGGGGAAGTCGCTCGACTACCTCAAGGGGCGCACGGCCTACGAGTGGTCGAACCCCGCCTCGATGCCGGGCGGCGACCACGTCAGCCTCGACGACGCCTCGGGCAAGATCGAGAGCATCCGCTGCTCCAACGCCGAGATCACGGCCGCCGTGTTCGTCGAGCCGCCCGCGCCGTCGACCGCGACGGCCGTCGCCCCGTCCACCGCCCCCGCGGCCCCCGCGGCCGCCGCTCCGAGCGCGCCGGCCGCGCCGGCGCCCTCCCTCGCCGCGGCCTTCGCGGCCTACAGGAAAAAGGATTTCGTGAACGCGATGAAGATCGCCGGCCCCTTCGCGCAGAACGGCGATCCGGACGCGCAGTTCCTCGCCGGCCTCATCTTCCTCAACGGCGCCGCCGCCGGCCACGAGAAGGACGGGCTGAACGTGGCGCAGATGTGGCTGTACAAGGCCTCGCGGCAAAAGCACGCCGAGGCGCAGGCGGTGTACACCGCGAACCTGATGGCGAGCAACGGCCCCTCGACGACGATCATCGACGAGGCCAAGACCGCGGCCGCGACGGGCAACTCCGCCGGCCTGCGCCTTCTCGCGAAAGTCTACTTGTCGGGCGATTACGCCGACGTGACTCCCAAGGACGAGGACGAAGGCGAGAAGTGGCTGCTCAAGGCCGCCCAAGCCGGCGATCCGACGGGCCAGCTCGACCTCGCGCACCGCATGAAGGACAAGAAGGACCTCGTCGAGTCGTACCACTGGGCGCTATTGGCCTCGCGCCACCCCGTCACCGACAAATTCACCGACCCCGAGCACTCCCTCTCGTCGTCGTGGACGCAGGCCCAGAAGGACGACGCCGCGAAGCTGATCATGGAGCTGCGCGCGGGGATGAAGCCGGCGCAGATCGAGGAAGCGCAGACCCGGGCGACCGCCGCACCTTAGTCCAGCGGCCGCGGGACTTATGCTCCCTTTTTGGCCCGATGCGTTGCTGCCGTAATCGTCGGACGAAGACGAATTAAACGAGCTTCTCGATGGGAATTATGGTGAAAACTCATCGGGCCAAAAACGGTCTTACCGCGACTCGCCGCGCGCCCAACCGCGAACGCGCGGCTCGAGCCACCGCCGCTGCAGCCGGTAAAGCGCGTAAGTGACTAGGAAAGCCCCCGCCACGTCGAGCGAGTAGTGCGTCTTGAGCAGCAGCACCGTCGCGGCCATGAGGAGCGCGAAGCCGAAGCAGACCGCGCTCGCCCAGCGGTCGCGGAACAAGAGGCCGGCGAGGAACGGCGAGGCCGTGTGCATGGAGAAGAACAGGTCGTGGTGCACGGTGAGCATGGTGCCGATGCTGTCGTGGATCACGCCCGCGTCGACGGAGATCGCGCCGTCGGGGATGTGCAGAGGCGTGAGCACCATGAGGCACGCGCGGGAGAAGACGAGGATCGCGTACGCGCGCGCGAAGTACGCGAGCCGCGGGCGCTCGCGCCACAGCGCGACGACCGTCGCGAAGGCGACGAAGGCCGCGGCGCCCCACCAGTAAAGCCCCGAGACGTCCACGCCGGGGAGGTGGCGCAGGATCAGGTCCGGGCTCACCGGCGCGTGCTCGCCCACGCGCTCGATATAGCCGTCCGCCATGTGGTTGAACGCCATGGCCGCAAGCAGCGCCGCGACGGACGCCGCGAGCTCGCTCGAGCGGAGCGGCGGTTTGTTGGTCACGGCGGATTTTAACTCTTCGCGCGAAGACATCTACATCCCTGGCACCGCGCGCCGAAGCGTCGCGATGATCCGGTCGGTATGCGTTCCGTTCCAGAACAACTTGCCGCACTTCGGACAGCGCCAGAACGGGGTGTCCAAAGCCTTCACCTTCGGCGGCACCAAAGGCAGCGCCTCCTCGCGCGAAAGGGAAGCCAGCGGCACGTTGCAGTCGGTGCAGCGCGAGAACAGCCGCGCGGGGTCCGGCTTGAGCGCCAGCTCGCGCAGCTGCTCCTCGAAGTCCTTGCCGGTCAGCACGATCACGGGCAGGCCCGCGACCTCGGGGATGCGCCGGTCCTTGGTCACGAACGTGCGCCCCTCGCGTTGAGCCTGGCGCAGGAGCTCCAGGTCGGAGCGCCCGTCGACGCCGGCGAACGCCGCGTCGTAGCCTAAAAGGACCAGCCAGCGCGCGAGCTTGCCCAGCATCGCGTCGACGAGGAAGCGGGGCTCCATGCCCGGACGGTTTTAGAAGGGCACTTCTTCGATGTCGTCGCCGCCGCCGGCCGGCTTGGCCGCGCCGCGGCTCGCGCCGCCGCCCATCCCGCCGCCCATGCCGCCCTCGCGCTTCTCGAGGAACTCGAAGTTGTCGACGTAGATGACGAGCTTGGACATCTTCTTGCCGTCTTCCTTGCCGGCCCACTCCTCGAGCACGAGGTGGCCCTCGACGAAGACCTGCTGGCCCTTCTTGAGCGAGGACTCGGCGAGGTCGGCCTTCTTCGGGCCCGGCTCGCGGTTGAAGACCTTGAGGTCGAGCCAGACCGGGACGTCCTCCCACTGGCCGGAGTCCTTGTTCTTGCGGCGGTTGTTCACCGCGAAGCCGATATTGGCGACCTTGCCGCCGTTGCCGAAGACCTTGATCTCTGGATCCCGGGTGAGGCGACCGATCAGCATGACTTTATTGAGGTTGGCCATTTTGCGCTCCGTGGAAAGAGGGTATCGGAGAGTTTAGCACTCCCCGCGCCGTTCGGAGCGCCCATCCGGCGGTCAAATCGGCGCGACACGACGGTGACATCCGTCACCTGGCTTCCGACGGGAAACGGGGGTTTACTGTGAGTAGGCGTTGGCGGCGCCGCAAGCGCCGCGGGAGGGCGATCATGGACGAGAAAAGAGTCGTCCTCGATTGCCGCGGCAAAAAGGACGCGAACTGTTCCCTGATGATCTCGGGCACCGAGAAGGACGTCCTGGATATCGGAGAGCTTCACGCGTCCACGAAGCACGGCATGAAGAAGGAGGGGTTGCGGGACCAGCTGAAGGGCTACCTCAAGGAGGAGGCCCTGTCGCGCTGAACGCAACGCACCATGAAGCAGGCGGGTCCCCGGCCACTGGGACCCGCCTTTCTTAGGTCCGGGTCCCACCTGGAAGGCCCGGACGACCCTCCCCGAGCGGGCTCATTTCGGCCATCCTCAGAGGTATGAGGCTCCTCGCGACGCTGCTTTTCGCGGCCGCCCCCGCCGTCGCCCAGGTCCGCGCCGTCGCGCCCGCGGCCGAGGCCGGAGCGGCTTCCGCCGCCGCGGCGGCTCCTTCGGCCTTCCCTCTGGGATACGCGCTGGCGCTCCAATCGCCCGCGCCGTCTCTCAGCCCGGCGCTCGTCGGCGGCGCGCTGGGCTTGAGCGACTGGCGCCAGGTGCTGACGTCCTACGACGACCCGCGCGAGCTGCGCGAGGCCATCCTCTCGCGCGAGGAGAGCCCCGCCGCGAACGATCCCGCGCTGCTGCTGCGCATGGTCGACCGCGCGCCCGCGCTGGCCGCCAAGCGCCGCCTGTACGAGGAGGCCGTGCTCGACTGGTCCGTGTTCTCCGAGGAGACGCGCGCGGCGCTGGCGAAGGCCGGAGCCCCCGAGAGCGTCTGGACGACGCTCACCCTCCCCGAGCGCTACGAGACCTTCCGCCGCGTCTTCCAGGAGATCGCCGGCCGCATGATCACCGTCGAGCCCGGAGACCCGGCCTTCGCCGCGCAATACGAGAAGGCCCTGCGCCGCGTGAGCGCGGTCATGACCGACGAGGAGCTCGCGGGCCACCAGGCGGCGCTCGCCCGCGCGCGCGCCGCGGCCGAGCGGACCGCCGCGGCGCTCTCGTGCGGGAACGCCGCCCCGGAGGCGCCCGAGCCGTCCTACGATCTTTCCCCCGCGGAGACGAAGGCCCTGCTGGCGCGCCTGACCCCGGCGATCGCGGGCGAGCTCCGCGGCACGCCGTCGGGCTACGCCCTGCTCGCCGAGCTCTCCGGCGGCGGCCTCTCGCTCGCCGTCGGCGAGACCTCGCGCGACGGCGCGCTGGCGACCTACCGCGAGGACTCCTCGTCGATCGTCCTCGGAAGCAAGCAGCTGGCCGAGCTCCTGGCCGCGCTCGGCCGCACGCCTCGCGATCTGCTCTCCGACGACGAGACGCTCGCCGACGCCGCGGCCCTCTACTCCCACTTGTTCGTGCACGAGGCCACGCACCACCGCCAGGAGCTCTGGGCGCGCCGCCTGCCCGCCGGCGCGCGGCGCCTGGCCTACAATCAGGCCTCCGAGATCGAGGCGAACGGCGCCCAGGCGAAATATCTGCGCGAGAAGCGCGCCGCCGATCCCGCCTTCGCCGCGCGCGAGGCGCGCCTGCGCGGCGTGTGGGGCATGGTCGCGGCCGTCATGCGCCAGCCCGAGATCTTGGCGTCGGACCCCGCCGCCATGAGATCCTGGCTCACGACCGGCTATCGCCACGTGCCCACGCTGGCCCGGTCGGGCGCGCGCCTGATCGGTTACGGCATCGCGGCGGACCGCCGCGACGCCGCGCTGGCCTCTCGCGCCGACGCGGAGCTCGCGCGCCGCGCGCGCCTGCCCGTCGCCGAGCGCCTCGACCTCGGGCGCGAGGACCGCGACGCCTCGGGCGGCTTCGAGAGCCTCGACACGCGCGAGCTGCGCCGCCTGCGCGCGGCGCTGCGCGGGCAGGCGCGCGCGATGGTCGCGGCGGCCGCGGCGATGACGGAGCGGGCGCGCGTCGAGATCGCACGGCTGAAGTAGCGCCGACCCGTCATAAAAATACTCGCTCCGGAGCGGGTCTCCCGCGTTGACAGCGCTTTCTCCTCCCGATAGAATGCCGTCCGGCTCACGCGCATCTAAAAGGAGGTCTTCATGATCGCCGCCCTCGCCCTGACCCTCGCGGTCGCCGCGCACGCCGCTCCGGCCGTCCCCGCTTTCGAGACTTCTCTAATAAACATCCACACGGAAGTCTTAGCCGCGACGGCGCGGCTGGCGACGCAGGAGCAGCTCAAGAAGGCCGACAAGAACGTCGTGCTCACGGCCAACCAGGCCTACTCCAACCGGAGCTTCCTCGCGAGCCTGCGCGCGCAGGCCCGCACCTCGCCGCGCGACCCGTCGCTGTTCGGGCAGCTCGCCAACCTCGCCTCCGACCTGGACGTGTGGGCGAGCAACTGCGAGGTCGTGCGCAAGCAGGTGATGGACCTGGCGCGGACGGCGGCCAAGGACCCGGCGCTCGCCGCTCTCGCCAAGAAGCTCTACGACCACAGCCGGATCCTCGACAGCGACGCGGGCTATCTCCTCATCGAGGCGCGCTCGGCCGACGTCGATCTCAGCATCGCGGGCTACGGCGGGCAGGCCTACCAGATCCAGCGCCTGGCCGAGGCGGGCGCCGCGCTCACGCCCGACACGCGCGTGGCCGCCAAGACGGTCCTCGACAAGATCGGCGCGAAGTAGCTAGCGGCCGAGCAGGGCGTAGCCGCTCATGCGCCGGAACTCCTCGCGCTTCCGGGCGGGCATCAGCGGCGCGATGAGATGGAAGAACCAGGCGCCGGGGAACTCGCGCTTGAGCCGGCGCGCCTCGTCGGCGGGGACGCGCTCCTCGGCGACCTTCCAGCCGCGCGACGTGAAGAACTCGACGCCGTCGGCCGGCGCGAACTTGAACTCCGCCCTCTCCAGCGACTTGCTCCAGCGCTTGGACAGCATCTTGAGCAGCGCGGGCGAGGCCCAGTCGAAGAGCCAGAACCGGAAGGACTTGCGCGCGCGCAGGTCGTCGCACAACGAGACGACCGCGTCGGCCGTGAGATAGATCAGCAGCCCCTCGGTGATGACCAAGGTCGGCGCGCCCGCGGCGTCGAGCTTATCGAAGAGCGCGCGCCGCGCGGGCAGGTCCGCCAGGTCGAGCTTCACGCGCTCGAGCCGGCAGCGCGGCGTCTCCGCGCCGATCTTCTCGACCTTGTAGTCGATCATCTTGGGATAGTCGACCTCGACCCACTCGAGGTCCGCCGGCAGGTCCAGGCGATACGGGCGCGAGTCGAGGCCGGCCGCGAGGTTCACCACGCGCCGGACCCCTCTTTCGCGCACGGCCTTGAGGATCATGTCGTCGAAGACGGACGTGCGCACGATCATGGCCCACGCGGCCGATTTGCCGTCGGGCAGGCCGCGCAGGATGGCCTCGCCGCGCTCGCCGGCAAGCTTGCGCGCCAGCGGGTCGCGGAAGTGCGCGTCGGGCCGGTCGGTCTCCATCGCGCGGTACATCGCGACCCAAAGGGCCGTGTCGGAGACGTTCTCGATCGCCTGCTTGTCGCTCATGCCGGTATCTTAGCGAACTCGCGCGCCCCCTTGACGCGCGCGGATTCCGCGTCTACCCTCGTGGAATGCGACATTTCTTACTGGCGTTCCTCCTCGCCGCGCCGCTGTCCGCCGCCCGCGCGACCTCGCTCGAGGACGCGCAGGACAACTTCGAGACGGCCGTGCGCACTTACGTCGGCACGAAGAGCAAGGGCGGCTACTGGATCAGCCATCTCCACGGGAAGGTCCTGCGGCTGGCGATGACGGGCATCGAGAGCGACACCGTCCACCGCTCCGCGGGCGGGCGCTGGCGCGGGATCGTCGACTTCCAGGACGCCGGGACCAAGCGAAAATTCTCGGCCGACGTCTCGGCCGACCTCTCCACCGACCTCTGGGACGTCAAGGAGTTCCATTGGCTGTCGGCCAAGGAGCTGGCGGACGCGCGCCTCGTCGCGATGGAAGGAGCCAAGGCCTCCGGCAAGCCGCGCGTGCCGGGACCCGGCGGGCTGCTGCCGGAGGTGACCTTGCCCGCGCTCGACGGCAAGGAGGCGTTCCTGCCCGATTGCACGCAGTCGAAATGCCTCACCGTCGTCGTGGCGCCGTGGTGCCCGCACTGCCGCGCCGAGACGGGGGTCCTCAACGCGCTGCAGGACTATCTTCCGGCCCACGACGTCGGCATGCGCGTGATCGTCGCCGCCGCCGACGAGGACAAGGTGAACGACTTCGCGAAATCCTTCGGTCCGCACACTCTCGTGGACCCCAGCTCCCAGTTCCACGTGCCCGGCTTCCCCTGCTTCATCATCTCCGAGCCCGGCGGGGCGATCCAGAAGCAGACCGGCAGCTCACCCGAGGGAGAGACGGACCCCGCGCTGTTCGCGAGCGCGCTGGGCCTGCCTTAGAGCCGGCATGAGGCGCGAGCTCGAGTTCCATGATTCGAGGATCGTGAGCGTGGCGCTGGATGGGCGCGCGATCCGCATCGCCCTGGACGCCTACGTCCATCACTGGGACAAGTCCGCCGGCGCCTGGAAAGGCGAGGGCTGGCGCCAGCCCGTTCTCCTCTCGCTGACCGGCGAGCTCAAGCCCTCCCAGGCCGCCGTCGCCGGCGCGGCGCTCGAGACGGGCGAGGTCCAAGCCGGCGCGGTCGCGCACACGCACCTCATCCCCTTGCCCCTGCGCGCGACGGGCCCGGCGAGCGTCCGCCTTGAGACCATGGAAGGCGAGGTCTTGGACTTCGCCGGCCGCGACCTGACGATCGAGGCGACGGGCGAAGGGACTTTCGTCGAGAAACTGCCCGACGCGTTCAAGCCGGTCGGTTAGTCGCCGGAATGGCGTGCGGCTTCCGCCGCGAAGGCCTCGCGCGGGATCTCTCCCCGCTCCATCGCGTCCTGCCGCGCCGCGTCGTCGCCGGGGAGCAGCCAGCGGTACTCGTGAGCGGCGAGCCAGTCCGCGGGGACCTTCGCGCGGTCGACGAAAAGCAGGGCTTGATCGTCCCAATAAACGAGCGCCCAGCGAGCGCGCGGCAGATAGCTGACGTACCACGGCCGGTCGAACGTGCGCGTCGCGCCGTCGGGATAGCGGCGCGTCATCGGGAACGTCGTCCCGGCCAGGCGGCGGATCAGGAAGCCGTCGAGCTGATGCCGCGCCGCGAAGTCCGCGAGCGCCTCGGCCGACGTGAGCGCCGCGTTGATCTCCGGCAGCTGCGAATGGAACAAGTACCGCCCGTCGCCGAACACGCGTCCTTCCGGGCCCAGCTTCCAGCCGAGATAGCCGCCCCACTCGTAGGTGTTGAAAAGGCGAAGACCGTGCAGGGCGCCCTGCTGGCTCGCCACGAAATCGACCGCGCGGCGATCGACGAGGAAGTCGCTGAAGGGGCGCGGCTCGAAGCGCGCGCGGATGGGATAGAGCATCGCGGTCACGCCGGCGAGCGTGGCGGCGACGAGAGCCGCGCGCGGCCTCGGGAAGGCGGTGAAGACGAGCATCGCGGCCGCGGGAGCGAAGTACGCGCCGAAGCGGGCGCTGAAGATCGAGGCGCACAGGGCGACGAAGGCGACGCCGAGCAGGAACCGCGACGCGCGGCGGAAACTCAGCCCGATCGCGACGAGGGCGCCCAGGATCGCGGCGAGCAGGGCGAATTGGAACGGGTTGTGCGACGTGGGAGGCTTCCATTCCATCACCGCTCGCACGGCGGGATCGGAGGCGTGGGCGAGCAGGACGCGGTATAGGCCGGCGCCGTAGGGGTTGAGCAATCCGCCGAGCGCGGCGCCCGCGGCCTCGGCGCCGACGCCGGGGATGCCGACGATGGCGGCCCAGGCGTACAGGCCGAAACCGAGGACGAAGCCGGCGTGCAGGTTCGCCCACGCCGCGAACAAGGCGTAGCCGAACAGGAAGGACGCGCGGCGGTTCTCGAGACGACGAAGCAAGACCGCGAAGAAGATCGCGGAAACGGCATCGGCGCGCAGGTCGCTCTGGGCGAGCATGGCGGCCAGCCACAGGGCCAACGCGCCGGCCCGAGCCGCCGATGAGGCGCCTTTATCTCGTAGAAGTCCGTCGACGGGCCAGAAGGCGAGGGCAAGGCCGACGGCTTTCAAGACCCAAAGGCCCCACAGACCGCCGATCGCATGGACCGCGTACCAAAGAAGTTGAGTGCCCCACTCGAAGTCGATCCACGGGGTCCCGTAGGCGGTGAACGTAAACGAATCGGACTTAGGGATGGAGAAGTGGGCGACGATCCACCGGGCGGCCGACAGATGCCAGAACAAGTCGGGATTGAAGACGGGAAGGCAAAAAACGACCAGGGCCAAGGCATAAGCCCAGGCCCTGAGCAGCCCGCCTTTCGGCGCGGCGTTCGCTTGGATCGTTATCGGGTCGGTCGGACAGCGCGCCCGGACTTGATGCAGTCCGTGCACACGTAGGCCGTCTGCGTCTTGCCGGCGATGACGACCTTCTGGCGCTGGAGGTTCGGGCGGAAGATCCGGTTGGTCATTCGGTGGGAATGACTGTAGCTCTTGCCGGCCTTCGGACCTTTACCGCAACCCGGGATGGAACACTTGAAGGACATTTTGAGAGGGTAGCAATTCCGGTATGATCTCCGCAAGGTGAGCCTCGACAGCCCGATCCAGTTCCTCAAAGGCGTGGGCCCCCGGCGCTCGGTCCTCTTCGAGCACTTGGGGGTCAAGACGGTCGAGGACCTCCTCCACGCCTACCCGCGGCGCTGGGAGGACCGGCACGAGACGACGGACTTCAAGCTGCCGACGCTGACGGGGCTGATCGTGGCGCGCGGGCGGGTGCTCTCCGCGAACGGGCGTCATGCGGGGCCGCGGCTGGCGATCTTTAAAGCCGTTCTGGCCACGGCGCACGGGAAGATCGACTGCGTGTGGTTCAAGCACGTGAGCCGGCGCTTCGACGTGTTCTCGGCGCTCAAGGCCGAGGTTTGCGAAGGCGCGGACCTCTGGGTGGTGGGTCACGCGGACCCGGACCTGGTGGGGAAGCTCGAGCTGCGGGTCGATGAGCACTATCCGCTCACGGACGAGCGCTGGCGCATCCACGTGGCGCGTCTGGCGCCGATCTACTCGCTCACGGAAGGGCTGTCGCAGCGCTTCGTGCGGGAGCTGACGTACGGGGCGGTCGAGGCTTACGCGGACCAGGCCACGGACGCGGTTCCCGCGGAGCTGATGGCGAAGCGCAAGCTCCTGGCGGCGCCGCAGGCTTTGCGGGGGCTTCACTTCCCCAAATCCGAGGCGGAGCTGGAGGCGGCGCGGGCGCGGCTGGCGTATGAAGAGCTGCTCATCCTCGAGATCGCGTGGATCCTCAAGCGGCGGCAGACTCAAGGCATTCTCAAAGGCTTTGGATATGAAATCAAGCGGACTCTGCTCACGCCTTTCCGCGAGGGGCTGAAGTTCGAGCTGACGCACGCGCAAAAGCGAGTGATCAACGAGATCTTCTCGGACATGTGCAAATCCTATCCGATGACGCGGCTTCTGCAGGGCGACGTCGGCTCGGGCAAAACCGTCGTGGCTCTCTCGGCATTGCTCCTCGCCGTCGAGAACGGCGGGCAGGCGGCGCTGATGGCTCCGACGGAAATCCTGGCCGAGCAGCACAATGCCACTCTGGGGCGATTCCTCAAGGGTTTGCCGGTGAGAACGGCTTTGCTCACGTCGCGGGTGCCGAAGAAAGAGCGCGAGAAGCTTCTGGCCAAGATCGCGGCGGGCGAGATCGACATCGTGATCGGCACGCACGCGGTGCTCGAAGAGGACGTGCGCTTCAAGAACATGAAGCTGGCGGTGATCGACGAGCAGCACCGCTTCGGGGTGCGTCAGCGGACGACTTTGCGGCAAAAGGGGTCGCTGATCGACCTGCTCGTGATGACGGCGACGCCGATCCCGCGGACTTTGGCGCTGGCGCTCTATGGCGACCTGGAGGTCTCCACCATCGACGAGATGCCGCCGGGGCGCACACCGATCAAGACGGCGCTGACGCCGGAAGCGACGGCGTTCGAGGCTATTCGCAAAGAAACGGCGGCGGGGCGGCAGGCTTATGTGGTGTACCCGATCATCGAGGAGTCGGCATCCTTGGACCTGCAGTCGGCGAAAGCGGAGTATGAGAGACTCCGGACCGAGGTTTTTCCGCATCTCAAGGTGGCGCTGATTCATGGGGCGATGCCGGGGAAGGCGAAGAATCAGGTCATGGACGAGTTTGCGCGCGGGGAGTGGCAGGTGCTGGTGGCGACGCCGGTCATCGAGGTGGGCATCGACGTGCCGAATTCCACGGTGATGGTCATTCAGAACGCGGACCGGTTCGGGTTGGCGTCCTTGCATCAGTTGCGCGGGCGTATTGGGCGAGGGGCGCAGGAATCGTCGTGCTTCTTGGTGGCGAATCCGAAGACGGAGCAGGCGAGGACGCGGTTGGAGACGATGACGGCGACGGCGGATGGGTTCAGGATCGGGGAGGAGGACTTGAAGCTACGCGGGCCGGGGGAATTGCTCGGGACGGCGCAGTCAGGGGAGCTCTCGCTTCAGGTCGCGGACTTGTTCAAGGATGCGGAGCTGCTGGCGTTTGCGCGGGCGGATGCGGATGAGCTGCTCAAGAACGATCCGAAACTGCTCAAGGCGGAGCATGCGCTGTTGAAGCGGCGGCTGTTGGGGCTTTATCAGTCGCGGTGGAATTGGATCGATCTGGCGTGATGACGGTCCAACGATTCATTTGAATCTTTCTTGTCGGAGAAAATAATGGCAAGTTGGATCCTCGGTATTGCCCTTTTCGGAGGAATCATCATTTTAATTAGACGGCTAGAGGCGTTCACAACGGAACGGGTTCGCTTCGAAGAAAGGGTCGAATGGATTTCCGCTGAGCTCGAGATGATCAAGCAATCGCTTTTGCGAGTCTCGCGCAATGCATGACGATCTAAGAATTTCTGCCGGCAAAAAGTTTGGTTCGACTCATGAACTCGGGTCTCGGCAGAGAAGCAAGGACTGCGTCTGCCTCGCCCTAAGCGAAAGGACAAGTGTTCTCTATGATCGGAACATGTGGTTCCGCTTCGATGAGGAAAGAAATCCGCGAGCCCCCGATGAACCGGACGTCATCTATCGTGAGAGCCAACGAATATTGCGGGCTCGAATCACGCACTCTCTATTGCCGCTTTTCGAAAAGATTCATGCCACTGATCCACATGCACTATCGCGCAGCCACATTCTATGGTTGCAGCGGTCGGAAATGGATGATCTGCGTTTTTGGCAGTATTTGCACTGGCTGATCCCTCAACTAAAGGACAGCATATTTGGGATCAAGAGCTCAGCCGGATTGAAGTTTCTCCGCGAGATTGAAGACGCTGTTCATCCCCCGCAAGATCCTCCGAGAGAGCAGCCTTAGCCTGGGGTCTGTCCGAGCAATGCCGGGCTCTAGGAGTAGAGTCGATTTGTAAACGGCGCCCTAACGGGGGCATCGCCTGTACCTCAGATTTGGCATGAAAATAGGGGAGACGTCGGAAGGATTGAAGCAGCCCCCTGCGTGGAGGCGAAATCTCTACGACTTCTTGAGCCGGCGTATTTCTGCGAACGCCTGATTCAGATGTGCGGCATGTTCGGTCAGTTCCCGGTCGTGAGCGGAGATCGCCTCTTCCGCATCCCTCATCCTTGTCGTCAAAGCCCGGTCCTTCGCCAGAGCGCCTCGGAGCCGCACGAACGCCCGCATGATCGCCAAGTTCACGTCGATAGCGCTCGGACTGTTGAGAACGCTCGACAGCATCGCCACGCCCTCCTGCGTGAACGCGCGCGGCCATTTTCGTCTTCCGCCCCATCGCGATCTTGAAGTCGCAATTTGCGACTTCAAGTTGTCGTACTCTTCCGCGGTCAGACGGAACATAAAATCGGGCGGAAACCGGCGCAGATTCCTCTGGACCTGCTCGTTGAGGCGTTTGGTCGGCACGCCATACATGCCAGCCAGATCCTCATCGAGCATCACTCTCTGCCCGCGAACGACGTGAATTAAGTCGGCGACCTTGGAAATCTCCATGCTATCCATACGGAGCAGCCGCTCATTTAGTTCCAGGGGGGAACCGGACATCGGGGGATTTTTAGCGCGGCGAATCTTTAGCCGTCCAAAGCCGCCAGTACTTCCCCTGCTTCGCCAGCAGCTCGGCATGCGTCCCCGACTCCACGATGACGCCATGGTCCAGGACGTGTATGACATCCGCATCCTGCACCGTCGTCAGCCGATGCGCCACCACGAACGTCGTCCGATTCTTCATGAGCTTCTTCAACGCATCCTGCACCGCCAGCTCCGACTCATTATCCAGCGCCGACGTCGCCTCATCCAGAATCAACAGATCCGGATCCCGCAAGATCGCCCGCGCGATCGCTACCCGCTGCCTCTGCCCGCCTGAAAGCAACCCGCCCCGGTCCCCCACCAAAGTCTCCAGCCCCTCCGGAAACCCCACCTTGTCGAACACGAAGTTCGCATTCGCCGCCCGCAGCGCCGCCTCCAGCTGCTCCTGAGAAGCCCCCGGCTCCACCGCCAGCAAGTTCTCCCGGATCGTCCCCCCGAAAAGCGCGCTGTCCTGCGGCACGATCGCCATGCGCTTTTTGAAGGAGGAAAGCTTCAGCCCCTTCACGTCATGCCCGTCGATGGAGACCGAGCCCGAGGAAGGATCGTACAGCCGCGTGAGCAGGCGGAGGATCGTGGATTTCCCGGAGCCCGTGCCCCCCACGAACGCCACCGTCTGCCCCGGCTTCGTCTTGAAGGAGACCCCGTTGAGCACCGGCGACTCGGCCGAGTAGCCGAAGTGAACGTCTTTAAATTCAATATTGCCCCGGATCCGCTTGAGCTCCACCGCGTCCGGCGCGTCCGTGATCTCCGGCTTGAGGTTGAGGATGTCCAGCACGAAGCGCGTCGACCCCGCCGCCTCGCGCGAGGACGTGCGATTGGAGGCGATCGCCGACAGCGAGAACATCACCCCGCCCATGTACGCCTGCATCGCCGTGATCGTCCCGATCGACGGCCACCCCATCATGAACAGCAGCCACGCCCCCCCGAAGAAGAGGAACTCGACCAGGAAGAACCCCGCCGTGCTGATCGCCGCCCCGTTGTTGGCGTTGACCATCCACTCCTCGCGCCCGAGCGCCGTCAGCTTCTCGATCGTCTCCTCCAAGCGCTTGGCCGCCGCGTCCTCGCTGCCGAAGACCTTGTGCACTTCCATCATGGAGAGGAGCTCGCCCAGCTGGGCCGACACCTTGGCCTTTTCCCTCTGACGCGCCTCGGAGATCCTCTGCAGCTTCTTGCCGAAGTACGAGGACATCCGCGTGAAGACGTACGCCGCCGGCACCACCGCCAGCGCCACCCGCCAGTCGAGAAGCGCCAGCATCCCCACGGAGAGGAGCCCGCGCGTGATCACGTACGGCATCTGGATCGGGATGTCCCAGTTGCGCGTGGTGAGGCGGTAGACGTCGTCCACCACCCGCGGCGCCATCGCCTGCGCGCTCTGCTTGTTATAGTAGCTGAGGGACAGTGAGGACAGCTTCTGCACCATGTGCGTGCGGATGTCCGCGATGATCCGCGACGTCGTGCGCTTGGTGACCAGGTTCGCCCAGTTGAGCAGGATCTCGCCCACCTTGAGCGAGAGCACCCAGACCGTCGCCATGATCATCGCCGCGGAGGCCCCCGTCACGTGGTGCCCCGCCACCGCCATGTCCGTGAAGTGCCCCAGCGCCTTCGCGATGAACACGCCCACGAAGGCGTTGGCGACGAGTATCCCCGAGCTGAGGTAGAACTGGCGGCCGTGCTTGCGGATGAACGGGCGGATCTCCTTGTCGCCGTGGAACAGGTCGTGGATTTCGCGGCCCGCGTCCTTCGCGTGCGACAGCAGGCGGCGGTGGAAAGGGAGAGCCGGCGCGTCGGCCGCCGGGACCGCGTCGGGGGCGGTCTCGACCGGGGCCGAGGCCGCGCCCGTCATCGCGTCCTCGAGCGCGCGGCCCGCGGTGAGCGCGGAGCCCTCGGACTTGGGCGGGTGGGCGGTGAACTCGTTGGTGAGCGTGGTGAGGCCCGTCAGCCGCGGCGCGACCGCGGCGGGAACGGCGGCCTTGGCCTCGACGGCGGCGGCGGGAGCGGCCGCCGGGGCCTCCGCGAGCGCGGAGGCGGCCGGAACGGCCACAGGAGCCGCGGCGGCGGAAACAGAGAGCGCGGCCGCGGGCGCGAGGCTCGGCGCCGTTAGGCTCGGCGCCAGCGAAAGAACGCTGAGAGCCGAAGGCGCCGACAGCGAGAGATTGAGCGGCTGCGCGCGCACCGCGGCGGCGCCGGAGCCGGCCTCGGGCGCCACCACGGCGTCGATCGCCCGCACCTGGGCGTAGGAGGGGGCCGGGATCAGCAGGATCGCCATCAAGACGCGGAGCATTTCCATGATTGTAAGGAGCTGGGCGGGACCCCGTAAGAGTCTTTCGGGCAACAGCGCAGGTCTTTTATCCCCCGCTCGATTGGGTCTTTAGCCGCTGTGAGCGATGGGCGCCGGCCGCTATACTTGAATCATGAAGAACCTCGGCCTGGCCCTTGCGCTTATGGCGTTCGCGGCGTCCTCCGTCCGCGCCGCGATCGACCCGAAGGTCTGGAAGGACTGGAAAGCCGAAGACGCCCGCGTGGAACAGCGGATCCTCGACGCGTTCCCGAAAGAGCCCTACCACTCCGAGAGCATCGACCATATCAACCGCGAGCGGGCCTTCGCCGCGGACATCGAGACGACGGTGAGCTCCGCCGCCATGGACGACCGCGTCGCCATCGCCCAGGCCAAGGTCTCCGGCGCGCTTTCCGCCGACGAGGCCGAGGCCGAACTCGCGCGCCTGGACAAGGCCCTCGCGATCCATCTCTGCTACCTCTACGGCAGCATCATGCCGAGGGGTTACGGCAACGCGTTCGGCAAGTTCGTCTCCGCCTCCCTGCGGGCGAGACTCCAGGACCGGATCAGCCGCGACGAATACCTCGCGCTGCTCCGCCAGGACCCCATGCAGGGAACCTGGCGCTCGGGGGCGGGGCGCAACCTGTCGGAACTGCTCTTGCCGGAGATGCCCGACCACCGCTAGTCGCCGCCCGCCTTGCCCGCCCCCGAGGTCCCTGTTATACTGGCCTCGAGTGAAAACGCTCCCTCTGCTGCTGCTCGCGCTCCTCGCCCTGCCCGCCGCCGCGCAGATGGACGAGGCCGACGTCGACCACGAGACCTGGAACGTGATCGGCTGGAACGACGCCTGCGGCGTCGCCTTCGAGCATTTCTACTATCCCAAGCTCGGCGAGGAGATGACCACCGAGCCCATCGAGACCCACATCGGCACCGCGATGATCCATCCCGGCAAGGAGGATTACGTCGCGCGCTGGACATATGAAGCGACCGGCCGGCTCAGCTACAAGGAGTCCGCCAACATCAAGGCGGAGAAGGACCTGAAGAAAGCGGGCTACAACCGCCCGGGCTATCCCGAGCTCATCCAGGACGCCCCCGTCGGCGACCAGCCCGAGCTCGCCGAGACCCTCCTCTCGACCGAGACCTTGCAGGCCCGCCTGACGAAGGCGTGGCCGCCGCAGCCGGAGTGGCGCTGGGCGGGCGGCAGTTACAGCCCCCTCGGCACGTGCGGGCTCCTGGTCTTCGAGCACCGCTCCAATCCGCGCCACTACCGCCTGCTCCTCCTGCGAATCTACAACCCGCGCGTGCGCCTCGACCGCGCCTACGCTCACGCCTCCAACGCTCGCCTGCTGTTCAACGCCGGCAATCTGGACGTCGCCGCGACCGAGGCCGAGACCGCGGCCGCCCTCGCCCCGGAGCTGCCCATCGCGCGCTACGAGCACGCCGCCATGCTGTCGCTGACCGGCAACCCCAACAAGGCCATCGCCGAGCTCGCCGAGGCGATCAAACTCGACCCGACCTACGCCGAAAAAGCCAAGGGCGACCTCGACTTCGCCGATCTCAAGGACCGCCAGGACTTCCGCGAGACCACCGGCATGAGCAAGAAAATCGAAGTGGACATGCACTAGCCGGGCGTCCTTGAAAGGCACCGTCAAAGGCGGTATACTGACACGTCGCAGGCGAGGATTTCCAGCCGAATTGCCCCGGCCGACCGGGAGCTAAAGAGGCCAAGAAACCGCGCTTTCCGGCGCGGTTTTTCATTTTCAGGAGCCCATTGAGCCACGGACGCCCGACGTACTCCGACCGAGGCCGCGAAGACGAGCTGCGCGAGCTGCTGCACCGCCGCCTGCTGGTCCTCGACGGCGCCATGGGCACCATGCTCCAAGCCCGCGACCTCACGGCCGCGGACTTCGGCGGCGCCGAGCTCGAAGGCTGCAACGAGAACCTGATCCTGACCCGCCCCGACGTCATTCGGGACGTCCACGAGGCCTACTTCAACGCCGGGGCGGACGTCGTCGAGAGCAACACTTTCGGCGCGGTGCGCCACGTGCTCGCCGAGTACGGCCTGCAGGACAAGGCCCGCGAGATCTCGCGCAAGGGCGTGGAGCTCGCCAAGCAAGCCGCCAAGAAGCTCGCCACGCCGAAGCGCCCGCTGTTCGTCGCCGGCGCGCTCGGCCCCGGCACTAAAACCATTTCCGTCACCGGCGGTATTACCTTCGACGAGGTTCTCGCCAACTATTCCGAAGCCACGGCCGGCTTGCTCGAAGGCGGAGCCGATCTTGTCCTGCTGGAAACCCAGCAGGACACGGTGAACGTCAAGGCGTCCATGCTGGGCGTCCACGACGCTTTCCGGAAAGCAGGGCGTTCGATACCGGTTATATTGTCGGTCTCGATCGAAAGCATGGGCACCATGCTCGGCGGCCAGGACATCACGGCGCTGGCCGACGCCGTCGCCCACTTCGACCTGCTCGCGCTCGGCATGAACTGCGCCACCGGCCCCGACTTCATGACCGACCACCTGCGCACGCTGGCCGCCATGACGCGCGCCTTCACGGTCTGCTACCCCAACGCCGGCCTGCCCGACGAGAACGGGCATTACAACGAGTCCCCGGAGATCCTGGCCAAGAAGATCTCGCGCTTCGCCGACGAGGGCTGGGTCAACATGGTCGGCGGCTGCTGCGGCACGACGCCCGCCCACATCAAGCTCATCGCCGACACCGTCGCGGGCCGCCCGCCGCGACGCCCGCATAAGACGCGGCGCTCGTCCGTCTCCGGCATGGAGTCACTCTCGCTCGACGAGGACAGAAGGCCGCTTCTCGTCGGGGAACGCACCAACGTGATCGGCTCGCGCAAGTTCAAGGAGCTCATCGTCGCGGGAGAATGGGAGCCCGCCTCCGAGCTCGCGCGCCACCAGGTGCGCGCCGGCGCCCACGTCGTGGACCTGTGCCTGGCCAACCCCGACCGCGACGAGAAGGCCGACATGATCGCCTTCATCGAGAAGGTCGTGCGCAAGGTCAAGGTGCCGTTCATGATCGACTCCACCGACGCCGAGGTGATGGAGGAGGCGCTCAAGCGCGCGCCGGGCAAGTGCATCCTCAACTCGATCAACCTCGAGGACGGCGAGGAGCGCTTCGAGAAGGTCGTGCCCCTGATCCACGCCTACGGCGCCGCGGTCGTCGTCGGCACCATCGACGAGGACAAGGTCATGGGCATGGGCCTCACGCGGGAGCGCAAGCTCGCCATCGCCGAGCGCTCCTTCAAGCTTTTGACGGAGAAGTACGGCCTCCCGCCGGAAGACATCATCTTCGATCCGCTCGTCTTCCCCGCGGGAACGGGCGACAAGAACTACTGGGGCTCGGCGATCGAGACCATCGAGGGCATCAAGCTCATCAAGTCCGCGATGCCGCGCTGCAAGACCGTGCTCGGCATCTCCAACGTCTCCTTCGGCTTGCCGCCGGCGGGGCGCGAGGTTTTGAACTCCGTCTATCTCCACCACTGCGTCGAAGCGGGCCTGGACCTCGCCATCGTGAACGCGGAGAAGCTCGCGCGTTATTCCCAGATCCCCGAGCTCGAGAAGAAGCTCTCTTGGGACCTGCTCTCGTGGAAGGGCCCCGGCGATCCGGCGCATCCCAAGGGCTTCGACGCCGTCGCCGAGTTCTCCGCGCACTTCCGCGCGGCCAAGGTCGTCGAGAAGAACCCGTCCGAGCGGCTCAAACTTCCCATCGACGAACGATTGGCCCGCAACGTCGTCGAGGGCTCCCAGGACGGTCTGGCCGCCGATCTCGACGAGCTGCTCAAGACGCGCAAGCCGCTCGACATCATCAACGGCCCGCTCATGAAGGGCATGGACGAGGTCGGCCGCCTGTTCGGCGCCAACACCATGATCGTGGCCGAGGTGCTCCAGTCCGCCGAGGTCATGAAGGCGGCCGTGGCGCGCCTGGAGCCGCACATGACGGTCGCCGACGCGCAGACGCGGGCGACCGTCCTGCTCGCGACGGTCAAGGGCGACGTGCACGACATCGGCAAGAACCTCGTGCACATCATCCTGAAGAACAACGGGTACAAGGTCGTCGACCTCGGCATCAAGATCGCGCCCGAGCAGCTGCTCGCCGCGGTCAACGAGCACAAGCCCGACGCGATCGGCTTGTCGGGCCTGCTGGTCAAGTCGGCCCAGCAGATGGTGGTCACGGCCGAGGACCTGACGGCGGCCGGCGTGCGCCTGCCGGTCCTGGTCGGCGGCGCGGCCCTGTCGCCGCGCTTCACCGCCAAGCGCATCGCGCGCGCCTACGACGGCTCGGTCTTCTACGCCAAGGACGCGATGACCGGCCTGTCCATCGCCAACGACTATTTCGGCGAGAAGCGCGAGGCCTTGCTGGCTAAGAACCGCGAGATCCAGGAGTACCTTCGCACGGAGACCGTCTCTTCCGCCGCGGCGCCCGCGACGGAGACGGAAGCGCCGAAGGCCGTGATCTCGCACGACGGGCCGCCGCCGACGCCGCCGGACTTGAAGCTTCACGTCGTGAACGATTTCGACGTCTCCGAGATCTTCAAGTACGTCAATCCGATCATGCTCTACGGCAAGCATCTCGGACTTCGCGGAAATCTCGAGCAGCACTTGAAGGATAAGAACCCCAAGGCGGTCGAGCTGCACCGGCGCGTCACGGAGCTCCAAGACGAGATCCTCGCCAAGAAGATGATCACCGCCAAGGCCGTCTATAAATTTTTCGCGGCGGACAGCGCGGGCGATCGGGTGGACCTCTATGAAACGCCGACGGCGAAGACCCCGCTGATGAGCTTCGATTTTCCCCGTCAGGGCGGCGGCGAACGCCTGTGTCTGGCCGACTTCGTTCGCCCGGCCGCTTCAGGCCAGAGGGACTACGTCTCGATGTTCGTGGTGACCTGCGGGGCCGGCATCCGGGAACTCTCGGACAAATATCGCGACGCCGGAGAATACCTGAGGTCGCACGCCCTTCAAGCGATCGCGGTGGAATCGGCCGAGGGCTTCGCCGAGCTCCTCCACGATCGGCTGCGCCGCATGTGGGGCATCGGCGACCCGGCGAGCATGACCATCCGAGAGAAGTTCCAATCGAAATACAGGGGCATGCGCGTGAGCTTCGGCTATCCCGCCTGCCCGAACCTCGAGGACCAGGCGAAGCTCTTCGAGCTGCTGCAGCCCGAGAAGAACGCCGGCGTGCATCTGACGGAGGGCTTCATGATGGAGCCCGAGGCCAGCGTGTCGGCGCTCGTCTTCCACCACCCGCAGTCGCGCTACTTCTCCGTCGGGGAAGCCGCGATCGCCGCGGCCGAATGATCGCGCCGGTCGTCGCGGTCCGGCTCGCGATGGCTCGGATCGACGCGCTCGTCGCGAAGGAGACGGGCCGCGACGCCGCCGTCGTGGCCGAGCTGGACCGGAAAGCCGACGCGGAGTTCAAGGGCCTCGCGCCGCTGGGCTGGCGCGCCGCCGCGCCGCTCGGGGAGGCCGCCGCCGACAAGACGCGCGCTCCCAAGACCCGGTTCTTCGCGGTCGTCTTCCTGGGCGAGCTCCACGACGTCGCGGCGTTCGAGCCCCTGTCGCGCGTCCTTCTCGACGAGGGCGCCGACCCCGAGGCTCGCCTGTCCGCGGCGCAGGGCGTGGCCGCGCTCGACGCGCCGCCCGAGGCCGAGCGCAAGGTCCTGTGCGCCGCCGTCGCCCAGCCGGAGCTGCCGCGGCCCGTGCTCGACGAGTCGCTGATCGCGCTGACGCGCCTGGGCTGTCCCGAGCCCGCGCCGCTCGAGCGCGCCGCGAGACTGTTCGGGCCGAGACCGGCGGACGCCGATCTCGCCGACGCCCGCCGCGCGCTCCAGGCGCTGGCCAAGACCCGCGGCGAGGAGCCCGTGCGCCGCCTGCTCGTCCTCTCCGTCTATTTCCCGTCGGGCACGCCCGCCCGCGCGGCCGCGATCGACGCGCTCGCGGCGCGCCAAGCCGATCTCGTGAGCGCGCTCGCGCCCCAGGCGCTTTCCGTCGTGCGCGGCCTGCTGCGCGCGGAGACCGCCGACCCGGCGACGATGCTGACCTTGATCCGCCTCGCCGACGCGTTCGGCCCCGAGGCAGACGAGATGCTCGTGCCGCTCGCGTCGCACCCCGACGCCGAGGTCCTGGCCGCCGCCGCCGAGGCGCTCGCGCGCCGCAAAGCCGTCGCGGCCCTGCCCGCGCTCGAGGCCGTGCTCGCCCATCCGCTCGACGACCCGCGCTTCGGCCCGAAGCCCGGGCGTCCCGACCCCGCGGCGCTCCTTGCGCGCATCGAGGCCGCGACCGCGGTGCTGCGGCGCGCGCGCTCCGCGCTGAAATAGAAGTCAATTCCGGACTCTACCCGGGTAGAGTCCTGGGGGATAACTTCTTCGCTCAGTAGTGGACGGCTGAGAATCCCTGCTGCGCGGCGGGCCGCTCCGCGCGGTCGAGCGAGGCGTCGACCGCGGCCGCGATCTGCGCCGCCGACTCGCGGTAGCGCGCGAGGTCGCCGCCGTAGGGGTCTGAAATCTCCCCGCCCACGCCCGAGTACTCGCCGAGCGTGAAGACCTTGCCTCGCGCCGACGGATAGCGGCGCAGCAGCTCGCCGGCCTGGGCCGACGTCATGGTCAGGATCACGTCGGCCCAGATCACGTCGGAGGGCACGAGCCCGAGCGCGGCATGGCCCTCGGCCGAGGCGCCGTGGTTGCGCAGCGCGGCCTGCGCGCCGTTCGCCATCGGCGCGCCGGCCTCGGCGACGTCCAAGCCGCGCGAGAGAACCTCGAAGTCCTCGCGTCCCTCCTCCCGCAGCTTCTGCTTGGCCAGGCGCTCGGCCATCGGGCTGCGGCAGGTGTTGCCGGTGCAGACGAACATCAGGCGCTTGGCCTCAGGCGCGGCTTGGGCGGGCGGCGCGGCCTTGGCGGGCGCGGCCGCCTTCGCGGTCGACGGCGCCGGCGGAGCGGCCTCCTCGGTCGCGGCGTTGGTCACGGGACGGGCCTGCAGGATGAAGAGCTTGTCGCCGACGAAGCCGAACTCGATGTCGAGCGCATATCCAAAATGGCTCTCGAGGGCGAGCGCGACCTTGTTGAGCTTCTCCAGCTTGCTCGGCGTCAAGGAGCGGCGGCGGCGCCACTCCGGCGGCATCTTGTGCTCGTCGGTGCCGACGCCGCCCTTGCCGCGCACGACGGCGAGCTTCTTGTCGGAGACCATCGCGGGCAGGACCTCGCGGCCGAGCGCCTTGCCGACGACGTACTGGTCCGGCGCGACGCGGCCGGAGACCACGCCCTCGCCGAGGCCGAAGGCCGCGTTGACGATCAGGCGGCTCGAGTCGCCGGAGACGGGGTCCTGCGTGAAGGCGACGCCGGAGACCTCGGAGTCGGCCATGGCCTGGACGACGACGGCCTGCGCCAAATTGGTCGTGGCCAGGCCCTTCGTCTCGCGGTAGAGCATCGCGCGCGGATTCCAAAGCGAGGCCCAGATCTCCTTCACGTGAGGCAAGAGCTCCTCGGGCTTGACATAGAGATGAGTGTCGCCGGCGCCGGCGAAGGCGGCCTCGGCGCCGTCCTCGTCGACGGCCGAGGAGCGCACCGCCAGCATCGCGCCCTCCAATCTCTCGGCCTTGAGCGCCGCGAGGACGGAGGCGCCCACGCCGCGGTCGGCGCGCAGGGGCGCGTCCAGGATCAGCTTGCGCGCGCGCGCCGAGCGCTCCTCGGGCGAGAGCTCGGGGTCGGCGGCCACGCGCTCGAGCTTGTCGGCGATCCCGGACTCGCGCAGGAACTGCCGGTACGCGTCGACGGTCAGCGCCAGGCCGGGCGGCACCTCGCCGCCGGCGCGCGCCACGACCTCGGAGATCTCGCCGAGCTTGGCGGCCTTGCCGCCCACGCGCGGCACGTCCATGTCGAGGACCTGGCGCAGGGAGAGCACCGCGGGCGCGCGGGCGCGCAGCGACGCCTCGCGCGTGCGCTCGAGCGCTTCCACCTTGGCTTCCCAGCCCGCGACGACCTGCGGGTCCGCGCGGCGGCGCTTGGCCTTGGCGATGGCGGCCTTCAGCCGCGGCAGGATCTCGACCGTCGCGTTCGGGAACAGCCGCGCGTGCTCCGAGAGATCGGCCACGTCCTCCTTCAGGAGCTGCGCCCCGCGCGCCTTGGCCTCGGCGCGCAGGCTCGCGAGCTCGAGATCGGCCTCGAGGAGGGCGTTCTTCTTGCGCCCCAGCGCGCCGGCGACGGCGGTCAGCCGCGCGGCGCGGGCCTCGCCGGCGCGCAGCGCGCGCTCGACGGCCTCGACCGACATGGCGGCGCGGGCCGCCTCGCGCTTCTCGCGCAGGAGGTCGAGCGCGCCGCGGCGGGACGCGTCGAAGAAGCCGGCGGCGGAGGCCTCGGTCCAGTTCGCGAGCTTGTCCGATCCTTTGGGGAGGGCGGCGTAAACCGACGCGAGGTCGGCCGCGGCTTCCGGTCGCGCGAGCGCCCGCGCCCCGACGGCCTCGATCGCGGCGTGCACGAGCGCGGTCTTCTGGAGGTGATGCAGGGAGTCCATGGCCAGCCGCGACTTGATCCACGCGACGAGCGCGCCGCCGTCACGGTCGGAGTCGTAGCGCTCCGCGGCTTTGGCCGCGTCGAGGAGCGGGGCGGCGAGGTTCGACGGGAACACCTCGACCCCGCCGGTCGCGGGGTCGAGGCGCACGAGCGCGCCCTCCGCGAGCGCCGCGCCGCCGCCCGCCCGGCGGCGCCGGGCCGCCAGCCCGCCGGCCGTGTACGCCTCGTCGAACTCGGGAGACTCGAAGACCGCCGCGCCGCCGCGCCAGTCCGCGCGTGACAGGATGGCGGCGGGGATGCCCATCTCGCGCGTCGTGATGGCGGCGTGGCTGAGCAGGCCGCCCGACGTGGTGATGACGGCCTTCGAGGCGCGGATGGCGTCCAGGTCGTCGGGCGTCGTGTAGGGCGCGACGAAGACGTAGCCGCCCTTGACGGCTTTCTCCTTGTCGTAGGTCACGCGGGCGAGGACGGGACGGCCGTGGCCGGGGCTCGCGGCCAAACCCTGCGCGCGGCGGCCGAGCGAGAACTCCGCCGCGGGCGCGTCCCGGAGCAGGCGCTCGAAATGCTCGAGGCCGGCGGGGCTCGCCGACGGCGCGAACGGGGCGACGGGATAGCCCTGCTCGGCCAGCCGCTGGAACAGCTCGGCGGAGTCCACGCCGCGCGGGCCGCGGCCGGGCTTGAGGTCCGAGAGCATCGCGCGGGCGAAGCCGATCTGTCCGGTCTTGGGATCGCGCAGGACGAAGACGGTGAGCCAGTCGCCGGGCTCCAGGCGCCGCTCGGCGCGCTCGACGTTCAGGGCGCCGAGCGCGCCGATGGTCTCGAAGCGCAGGAGGCCCGGGTCGAGCGAGGACACGGCCTCGGCCAGGCTCGCGGCGGATTCGGGGTTCTCGGCGAGGCCGGCGGCGAGGCCCGCGAGGGCGTCGTAATGCGGCGTGCGCTCGACGCCCGTTTGCGTCAGGCGCAGCTCGCCGCGCGCGACGGCGGCCTCGATGGGCTCGTTGACGAAGCGGTCGATCGTGCGCTGTCCCAGCAGCTCCTCGTCCGGGATCCGGCTCAGGCCCAGGGTTAAGAGCCTCTTGTTCAGTCCGGCGCGCAGCGCCGCGCGCGCGGGCTTGCCGGCCTGGTACTCGGTCCAGCCGCTGACCATGGCGGCGTGCTCGTCGTGGACGTAGAACGGCAAAGTCCCCTCGCCCATGACGACGTCCACCCACTGGTCGATGCGCTCGCCGACCTCCTCGCTGGTCTTGGCGCCCTGCACCAGCAGGGGAAGGGCGAAGTCGACGCCGACGGTGGCGTGCAGGGCCTGGATCACGAGGGCGAAGGTGTCGGTCATCTGGTCGACGGTCTGCGAGGCGTGGTCCTTGTCGACGACGGCGGTCAGGAAGCCGTTGTCCTGCTCGACGTGGAAGCCCGCCTTCTGCAGAAGTCGCGCGACGTAGTACAGGCGGGTCTGGTTGTCGTAGCCGGTGCCCCATTCCTGGTAGCGCACGCGGATCATGCCGCCCTCGTCGGGGGGCAGGAAGTTGGCGTAGACCTCGGCCGAGTGCGCGCCGAGCTTGAAGTGTCCCGAGAACTGATGGTCCTGCAGGAGCAGGGAGCCTTGGGGCTGGTCCTTGGAGCGGGTCATGGCCTCGACGAGGGCCTTGAACGCGGGCGAGACGAGGCGGCCGCCCTTGACCAGCGGGTGCTCGGACAGGTCCACGAGCGAGACGGCGCGCTCGTCGCGGCCTTGTCCGAGCTTGACGACGAGGTTGGCGGGCGCGGCCGCGTCGGTGCGGCCGACCTCGCGCAAGGCGGCCTGATGGAGGGCGTTGATCCGGAAGTGCAGGGAGTTCGTCTCGAGGGGCATCACGAGGGCGACGGCTTGAGGCGGCAGGAGGTCTCCGTCGCCCAGTCCCTTCACGGCCTGGTCGAGGCCGATGCCGAGGGCGGCGACCTCGGCGGTCTCGTCCACGGCCTCCTCGGGGCCGACCATCTTCGCGTAAAGGGCGGACATCTCCTCGACCTTGGAGTAGACGAGGCGCGCGGTCTTGACGGTCATCTTGGACGAGCTCTGCGCGATGAGCTCCAGCGCGGCGAAGTTCGCCTCGATCAGGCCGTTGAAGGCGTCGAAGCGGGCGCGCAAGGCCTCGGTGCCGGCGTCGCTGCTGCCGCGCTCGACGCGCACGCGCACGGGCTCGTCGCGCACCGCCTGGGACGGCGCGTCCTCGGGCGGGGCGAAGTGGACGCGGTAGCCCAAAGAGTCGAAGCGAAGCGCGCGCGGCGCGTGGACGAGGATGCCGCCGGGCGTCTCGAGCGCGTCGGAAGCGGGGGCGCGGCGCGCGAGCATCTTCTCGACGCGCGGGCTGAGGTCGATGGGCGGCGGCTTGGCGCCGAAGCCTTGCTTGATCTTCTGCCACGCGGCGGAGAGCTTGCCGCCGAGCTTGGCCGCCAGCGCGTCCACGGGGTCCGGCTTCGCCGCCTTGGGCGGCGCGGGCGGCGCGACGACCGGCGCCGCGGACTCGAGGCCGGACGCGGCGGCGGCTTTCGACAGGGGCGCGAGCGCGGGTACGCCCGGCTGGGCCGCGAGGGCGTCGAGCCGCCGCTCCGGATCGCCGAGATGGGGCGCCTCGCCGTCGAAGAATTCCCTCAGTTGATCGGTCGACAGGAATTTCGGAAGACCGTTGGGGCCGAGCTCGAAGGCGGCCGAGACGACGCCCCCCGCGTCGGTCTTCGCGGCGGCGGCCTTCACCTCCGCCGCGGGAAGGTTCACGGAGCCCGGCTGGACGTTGGGCTTGTTCGGATCGTAGCCGACGAAGCCGGGCGCGTTGATGTGCATCCCCTGCGGCGAGCGGGACTCCGCGGCGGCGGCCGCAGGCGCGGCGGCGGGAGCGGCCGAGAGCGCGGCGCCGTGCGCCGCGGCCGCGGGCGCCGCGGCGAGCGGACCCGCGGCCAGGGGCATCGGCGCCGCGGCCGGAGCGGCCATCGGCGCGCCGAGCGGCGCGCCGATTCCGGAGTTGAGCGTGGGCACGACGGAGACCGCGCTGTTGGCGCCCGTCACGGAGGCGCCCGCGCCGGAGCCGGAGACCGGCGCGGGGCCGACATCGGCCGGGACGTTGACGTCGAGCGCCGCGGCCGGAAGGGCGCTGGCGAGGACGAGAAGAACGACGTTCCAGAGGGGTCTCCGGGACATGTTCGCAGTGTAGCCCGCGTTCCTTGATACGTCCAGGGGGTCAGCTCGCTCGCGTTGACAACCCCCCCGAGCCCTGTTACACTGCCCGCATGACCCGCCTCGCCGTCTACCCCGGCAGCTTCGACCCCCTCACGCGCGGACACCTCGACATCATCCATCGCGCCGCGCGCGTTTTTGACCACGTGATCGTCACCGTCTCGAACAACGCGTCCAAGAAGCATGTGTTCTCGGTGTCCGAACGGCTGGAGATGCTCGAGGAAGCCGTCCGCGGTCTGCCCAACGTCCACGTCGACACTTTCACGGGATTGCTCGTCGACTATCTCAAGAAGAAGAAGGCTCGCGTCCTCATCCGCGGGCTGCGAGTGGTCTCGGACATGGACTACGAGTTCCAGCTCGCGTCGTTCAATCGCCGTCTTTATAAAGACGTCGAGACGGTCTTTCTGATGCCCGACGATCAGTACACGTATCTCGCCTCGTCGATGGTCCGGGAGATCGCGCGCCTCGGAGCGGGCGCCGACGCCTTCGTCACGCCCTACGTCGCGCGCAAACTCAAGCTCAAGTTCGGTGCGAAATAGCGGGATCCTCGCCGTCGCCGCGCTCGTCCTGGCGGCGTGCGGCCGCAAGCCGGCCCCGCCCGAGCCCGATCCCGCGGGCGGCGTGAGCCTGGCGGCTCCGTCCTCGTCGACGATCGTCAGCCCGCTCGCCGCCGAGAGCACCGGTTATACCAACGAGATGCAGGCGCAGAACCTGCGCGAGCAGGCGGCGGAGCTCGGCATCAACCGCCTCGCCAAGCCCTCCGTCCCGGGCGGCTTCGACAACGACAACGAGCCCCACCGCACCATCACGTACCAAGAAGGCATCGAGCGCACGCGCGAGATGGCCGCCGACGCCGAGGCCGAGCGCCGCGCCATCGAGGGCGACAAGAACAAGTCCGTCGCCCTGCCCACCCCCACCCCGGGCATCCTGACTCCCAACAAAGAAGGCGAGCCCATCTCGGACTCCTCCGGAACCGAGTAGGCCGCAGGGCCCAAAATAGGCTGGGCCTTTAGGCCTTTTTCGCTTGACTCCGTCGACGAGAGACGGTTAAATGAGCGAGATGACACCCCTCTTCCCGCTCCTGGCCGCCCTGTTCTGCGCCGTCTCCGCGTTCGCGGCCCCCGACGCCCATTTCGACGGTCGCGCCGGCCTCCCCGGACCCGCCGCCTCCGACGGCCCCGTGCCCGCCTCGCCCGCGGCCGCGCCCGTGGACGGCCGCTACTGGGTCGTCATCAAGGCCGGCGACGCCAAGAGCCGCTCCGCGGTCGCCGACGCCGGCGTCAGCATCGAGGAGCTGCGCCCGGGGCAGATCGGCGGCTTCGCCGCGCCGCGCGCGCTGGCGCGCGTGAAGGCCGCGGGCCTCGAGGTCGTCTCGGCGCAGCTTCTCGAGGAGAAGCTGCGCGCGCTCGAGTTCCCCGCCGAGGACAAGGATTATCACACCTACGCCCAGACCGTCGCGCAGCTGAAGGCGCTCGCGGCGAAGGCTCCCGACATCGCGTCCCTGTTCTCCATCGGCAAGACCTTGCAGGGCCGCGACATCTGGGCCCTGCGCCTGTGCCCCGACGCCAAGGGCGCGGGGCCGAGCAAGCTGCCCGCCGCCTTGTTCATCGGCGAGCACCACGCGCGCGAGCACCTGTCCAACGAGGTCCCTCTCGCCCTCGCCGGACGCCTCATCGACGGGCGCGGCGACCCCGAGGTGGCGCGCCTGCTGGCCTCGCGCGACGTCACGATCATCCCTCTGCTCAACGGCGACGGCGCCGAGTACGACATCGAGGGCGACAAGTACCACATGCACCGCAAGAACATGCGCGACAACGGCGACGGCTCCTTCGGCGTCGACTTGAACCGCAACTACGGCTGGGGCTGGGGCGGACCGGGCGCGTCGGGCGACACCTCCGATGAGACCTATCGCGGCCCGTCGGCGTTCTCCGAGCCGGAGACGCAGGCGGTCAAGGCGTTCATCGAGTCCAAGCCCAACCTTCACGTCCTGCTGACCTACCACACCTTCAGCGAGCTCGTGCTGTACCCGTGGGGCGGCAAGGAAGACCCCATCGACGACGCCGAGGCGCTCAAGGCCTACCAGGCCATGGCCGGCGAGATGAGCCGCATGACCGGCTACACGCCGGAGCAGTCGAGCCAGCTCTACGTCGCCTCCGGCGACCTGACCGACTGGTCTTGGGGCGCGCACAAGATCTACTCCTTCACCTTCGAGATGATGCCCAAGTCCATGTGGGACGGCGGCTTCTATCCCGGCACGGCCGCCATCGCGCAGTCCATCCAGCTCAACTGGCGCCCGATGCTGTACCTGATCGACCTCGCCGACGATCCCGCGCGCGCGGGCCGCGGCGCGCCCCTCGCCTTCGCGTTCAAGCCCTCGACTCAGGAGATCACCCGATGAACCGACTGATCCTCGCCGCCGTCCTGCTCGCCCCCTCCATCGCCGGCGCCGCCGGACTCGAGTCGCTGAGCGCTTCGTCCGAGCGCGACTTCATGAACGCGCCGCTGGCCGTCGGCGAGGCCCTCGCCCCGCAGCAGGCATCCGAGCCCTTCCTTCAGCCCGCGCTGAAGCCCGCGCCCTTCCGCCCGCAGGCGGCCGCGGGCGAGGTGCTCGGCCGGCTGAACCTGGCGGCGCAGCTCGACCGGAACCTGCACGTGACCAACTACAAGTTCGGCGCGCGCCCGCTCGACCTCGGCATCGCGACGGACGCGGGCTTCAGGCAGTTCTTCTTCACGTTCACCGACCGCGCCGGCACCGTGCTGGCGCCGGTCGGCAGCCTCAGCCAGCTGCGCGGACGCGGCGTGGACGCGCGCATCGACGCGTCCACCGTCTACAACTTCAAGCTGAAGATCAACATCTTCAACCCGATCCGCGGCAGCACGCTCGAGATGAACCCGACCGCGGGCACCTCCGGCCCGTCGCAGTCCGCGAAAAGCGGGGCCGTGCTCGACGCGGTGCGCGCGCGCGCGGTGATCTTCTCGCTCGACGGCTCCGAGTACTGGCTGTTCTACGGCCGCGACGCTCTGGCCGGCGGCGTGTTCGCCAAGACGCGCTCCTTCCTGTTCGTCCACATGGACGGCCTCTCGTCGAAGGCGTGGCCGCTCGCCGAGTCCGCGCTGAAGGCCGACGCGCCCGCCGTCGTGAGCCTGGGCGACCAGCAGGTCTCCGTCACGCTCGCCTCCTCCGGCGAGCTCGTCGTCCGCGCCGCGCGCTGATCGTCGGCCGGAAGGGGAACTCGCTCCGGGGCGAGTTCCCCTTTTTCGTTTGGTAGGATGAAGGCATGAAAACCGCCCCCCTCTTCGCCGCCCTGCTCCTCGCCGCCTCGAACGCCCTCGCCGCCAAGCATCACAAAACCCGCGAGATCGAGGCCAAACAGCAGGAGGCGTCCGCCGCTCCGGCGGCCCCGTTCACCCCGCACGAGGGGCTGCGCTTCGACCTGACGCCGGCCGAGCTCACGCAGGACTGCGTCGACGCGAAGAAGCGCGCGGAGTCGGCTCTGGCGCAGATCGCCTCCCTGCCGGCGACGGCCCGCACTTTCGACAACACGCCCTGGGCGCTGGACCGAGCGCTGGCCGACCTGGGCGACCAGACCGCCGCGGACGTGTTCCTCGAGCAGGTCGCCGTTTCCTCGTCCGTGCGCGACGCGGGCAACGCGTGCGACGTCCTGCTCTCTCAGTTCAACGTCGACGCCTACGCCCGCGAGGACCTCTACCGCGCGATGAAGGATTACGCGTCGAAGAAGGAGCCGCTGAAGGGCGAGAACGCGCGCCTGCTCGAGAAGACCCTGCTCGACTTCCGCCGCTCGGGCCTCGACCTGCCGCCCGCGACGCGCGACCAGGTGACGGCGCTCCACAAGACCCTGGCCAAGCTCCAGGCCGACTTCGACAAGAACATCAACGAGTCCAACGACTACGCCCTGCTGTCGAAGGAGCAGCTCGACGGCGTGCCCGACGAGGCCGTGGCCAAGCTCGAGCGCGACGGCGACAAGTACAAGGTCGGGGTCGACTACCCGACGTTCTACGCGGTGGAGAACAACGCCCGCGATCCCGAGGCGCGCCGCCTGCTCGAGGCGAAGTTCGACGACCGCGCCGCGCGCCTCAACATGCCGCTCTTCTCCGAGGTGCTGAAGCTGCGCCTCAAGGCCGCGCATCTGCTCGGCTACGCGACGCACGCCGACTACGCCGTCGAGGAGAACATGGCGAAGGACCCGAAGACGGTCAACGCCTTCCTCGCCCGGCTGAGGACCGAACTGAGGCCTCTTGGCCAGGAAGAGCGCGAGGTCCTGGTCGCCCTCAAGCGCGCGATGGAGGGCCGGGCCTCTGACGGCGTGCTGCACGCCTGGGACTTCCGCTACTACGACAACCTGCTCAAGGCGACCAAGTACCGGGTCGACGAGGACCAGGTGCGCGAGTACTTCCCGGCGGACCTCGTCGTCGACCGCATGCTCGACTTCTACCAAAAGCTCCTCGGCGTCAAATTCCGCCAGGTCCCGGGCGCCGTGACTTGGCATCCGGACGTGAAGCTCTTCGAGATCACCGACGCCTCCGGCGGCGCGCCGATCGGCTACTTCTACATGGACCTGTACCCGCGCGAGGGCAAGTACAGCCACGCGGCGGCGTTCCCGCTGATCGCGGCGCGGCGGCTCACGGACGGCTCCTACCAAAAGCCCGTGGCGGCCATCGTCGCCAACCTCGACAAGCCCTCGGCGGACCGCCCCTCCTTGCTCAGCCACGACGGCTCCAACGCCGACGAGGTCGAGACGATCTTCCACGAGTTCGGCCACATCATGCACATGACGCTGACCAAGGCGGAGTTCAGCCGCTTCTCGGGCTCCAACGTCGCGCGCGACTTCGTCGAGGCGCCGTCGCAGATGCTCGAGAACTTCGTCTGGGATCCCGGCGTGCTGGAGTCGATCTCGGGCCACTACAAGGACCATTCCAAGAAGCTGCCCAAGGACCTGATGGACAAGATGATCGCCGCGCGCCGCGTCGACGTGGCGCTGTGGAACCTGCGCCAGCTCCTGTTCGGCACGTTCGACATGGCCTGCCACGGCAAGAACCCGCCCGCCGACTCGACCAAGCTCTACGCCCGCGTGATGCAGGACGTGAGCTTGATCCCGATGAGCGAGGGCACGCACCCGGAGGCCAGCTTCGCCCACATCATCGGCGGGGGCTACGACGCGGGCTACTACGGCTATCTATGGTCCTTGGTCTACGCCCAGGACATGTTCAGCGAGTTCAAGGCCGCGGGCGTGATGAGCCCGGAAGTCGGCCGCCGCTACAGGACCGAGATCCTGGAGAAGGGCTCGGCCCGGGACGAGATGGACTCGCTCAAGGCCTTCCTCGGCCGCAAGCCCAGCGAGGACGCGTTCCTCGAGTCGATCGGCCTCGGGAAGCCTCCCAAGGCGTCCTAGCGGTTGATAAAGATCAATCCCGCTCTTTGACTGCGGTCCTACGGGCGTCCTAGGCCCTTTGGGTACACTGTGCCCATGAACAAAATCACTCTGACGGGACTCATCCTCGCTCTCGCGGCCACGGGCGCCGCCGCGCAGACCGCTCTCCAGCAGCTCGGCGCCGAGGCCGGCAACGACACCGTCGCCCTCGCCCGCGAGTTCCAGAGCGTCCGCGCCATGGACCAGGCCCCGAGCATCGCCCCGGTCGTCGCCCTGCCGCGCCGCGGCAAGGACGTCCTCGCCACCTGCGACGTTCTGACCGCGAAGTCCTTCATGCCCTGGAACGTCTCCCAGGCCGCGATCATGGTCCAGACCTGCCTCAACCACGCCTACAAGGCCGACGGCGACTACCGCGTCACGGCGACCCCGGCGCGCTTCGGCTCCCGCGCCTGCCCCGACAACACGGGCGCCTCCTGCCGCGCGATCATCGAGGTCGTCGGCATCAAGATCACGGTCAGCGGCCAGATCCTCGACGGCGACTCGGTCCTGCTCGACCTCGACGCGTCCCTGGCCCAGCGCCACAACAAGCTGATGGGCTTCGAGACGACCGTGGAGAACCAGGCCGCGATCCTCAAGTAAGCGACGCTCTTCCAGGTAAAAAGGCCGCGGGGATTCCCCCGCGGCCTTTTCTTTTGATCGATCCCCGGAGAGAGCCGAGGACTCGCTCCGGAGCGAGCCTAGGAACGCGCTTCGACGGCGCGCACCCACGCCTCGACGGCCGGCAGCTGGCCTTTCCCGTCGAGTCCGGCCTGCTCGAGGACCTTGTCCCACGAGCCGCTGCCGAGGTAGCCGTGACGCTTGAACGGATACAGGCTCGCCGCGACGCCCTCCTCGGAGCGCACCCAGCGCCACAAGGTGGGCAGGGTGAAGTCGGTGATGCCCATGGCGACGCGCGCCATCTCGGGCGGGAACGCGGCGCGCTTCTCCTCGGGCGTGAGGCGCTCGTAGAGCTCGGCGCTCGCGACGTAGAACACGTTGAGCTTGAGCCCCGCCGCGTCGAGCTTGGGCAGGACGTCGCGCGTGAAGCACGTGGCCACGCCGTGCCCCTGCAGGACGACGGCGGCCTTGCCGCCGCGGCGCAGGGCGTAGATGCCCTTCACCGCCGCGGACGCGGGCGGAAAGCCCAGCTTCTCGCGGTCCGGCACGGGGATCGCGGGACGCGTCACGAACGGCGAGATCAGCGCCGGGCGCGCGTTGAGCGAGGCGATCATCAGCGGCCAGATCTCCTGCGGGTCCCACGGCGTCAAAGTGATCGAGGCGCCGGGCGCGAAGTTGTCCTGCAGGAGCTGCAGCGGCGACGCGCAGGCGTGCGTCGGGCCGTCCTCGCCGGTCATGGGACCGGCGTGGGCGTTGACCATGATCATCGTGCGGTTGGGCTCGCCCGTCGCCTCGTGCCGCATCTGCTGGCCGATGCAGTGCAGGCGCGCGGCCACGTGCTCGAGCGGGGCGATGAAGGCCGAGTAGGAACTGGACACACCGACATGAAGTCCCAGGCTCGAGATGCCCGAGACCACGCCGCCCATCGAGTCCTCGCAGATGCCGCCGGCGGAGACCAGGCGCGACTGCGGGTTGCGTGCCGCGTGAAACCAGCCCTTCGGGAAGTTCTTGTTGGTCGACGCCACGCTCGTGGACTCGCCGAGGTCGGCCGAGGCGGCGAGGAAGGCGCCGCGCGTGAGCTTGTTGAGGTAGCCGAGCGTCTCGCCGAGCGCGCCGCGCAGCGTGGCGGCCTTGCCGACGACGGGTTTGAGCTCGTCGGGCGTCTTCTCAGGGCTCAGCTTCGCCTTGTAATACGCCTCGAGGTCCGGGCCGTTCTCCCGCACCGGCCGGCCCTTGGGCGTGGCCTTGGCGGCGGCGGCGACCTGCGCGGCGGCGAAGCGCGCCACGTCGGGTCGCTTCTTCTCGAACGCGTCGCGCATGGCCGACAGCATTTCCCAATAAGAAGCCTCGACCGCGTCGGGAGTCTTCTCGCCCGTGTAGCGCGGCAGCTGCACGCCGAAGGCGTCCTCGAAGGGCTTCACGCTCAGGTAGAACTCCGGCGAGCAGAAGGGGTGGCCAGCGCCGTGCGAGGCCTTGCCGGTGATGCCGTAGTTCCAGCCCTTGGTGGTGCGGTAGACGATCGCGGTCGGCGCGCCGTTGTCGAGCTCGAGCGCGGCCTTCTGCGCGGCGTGCACGCGGCGGAAGTCGCTTCCGTCGCCGGCCTCGACGAGGTTCCAGCCGTGCACGTACATGAGCTCGCGCGGGTCCCACTGCACGTAGTCGCCGGGATGCTCGCCCTCGGCGGTCACGCGGTCGGAGTCGATGGAGGACTGGTTCCAGTCCAGGTGCATGATGGCGTTGGTCAGGCCGGCCGAGGCGGCGGTCGCGATGGCTTCATGGGCGCGTCCGGCGGTGAGGCCGCCCTCGCCCTCGAGGATGTGAACGCGCGGACCCTGGGGGCCGAAGGCGTCCATGGCCGCGAGCGCCAGCCCGACGGCCGACGTGTCGCCCACGCCCGAGGCGCCGGTCGCGAGCGGCACGAACGGGGTCAGCGGGGTCGGATGGCCGTCGAGCGCGACGGCGTGGAACTTCTTGAACAGGGGCGTGGACTGCGTGGGGTTGCGGCGGAAGCCGAGCAGGTCCTCGAGGCGGAGGCGGCGCTTCTCCGCGGGGAGCAGCTCGGGGCGGGCGATGCGCAGCCACTCGTCGCGCAGGGCGTAGGCGGCGTACAGGCCGGTCGCCTTGTGGCCGGCCGCGTAGACGAGCAGGTCGTTGTCGAGCGAGTCCGGCCGGGAGAAGTCGTAGCGCAGGTTCTTGTACAGCAGCGAGAAGACCACGCGGCCCGCGGAGATGCTGCCGCCGGGGTGCCCCGAGCCGGGGACGTAGTTGAACATGATCGCGCACAGGGCGCGGTAGGCGGCGTCCATGGCCTCCCAGAGCTCGAGGTTCTCGACGTCGGCGGGCTCGGGCTTGAGATAGGCGGTGGCGCGGCGGCGAAGCTGGAACTGCTCGTGATCAAGCGCGGTGGGCATCGGTTTCTCCGACGGGGATGGCATGAGACGATTGTACCAAGTCGAATTGGCGGTAGAAGCGGTACAAGAAGTAAAAGCAGAACGCGTTCAGCACGTGCCAGACGGCGTGGCCCTGCAGGTAATGGTTGTCCGGCGCGCACACGAGCTCATGGACGTCGGTCAGCCAGATCGCGTACGCGGCAAGGAAGACGGCGAGGGCCTTGAGGAACGGCGCGTAGTCGGTGCCGAGCCTGCGCCTGGCGAGAACGGCCTCCATGGCGGCGACGAGCGCGATCTCGACGCCGAAGATGTACTCCCCGCTCTTGCCGCGGAGGGTCACCAGCGCCGCGATCGACAGGACGAGAAGCGCGACATAGACGACCGGAAGGCGGCGCTTGTCGACGAGCGAGAGGCGGGCTGCGTTGAAAGACATCAGAAGACAAGACAGCATGAGCATCGAGGACACGTCGAAGACCTGGAAGAAGAACGTCCAGCTCGCGTGGTAGAGAAAAGAGGTGATCCCGACGAGAAAGGCGGAGATCGGGAACAGGAGCAGGGCGTTCTTCTCCTGCATCGTGCGGTAGAGAGAGACGCCGACGGCGCAGAAGGCGAGGCTCGAGACGGCGTTGGCGGGCTGGGCGAGGGGGCCGGCCGTGAGCGCCTCGCAGAAATGCATGGTCGCCGGGGACCAGCCGAACCACGGGATCATCCCGGCATTATGTCACTTTCGCACGCGGACGAAATCGACGTAGCGCTGGAGCAGGTCGTTGGTCTTGTTGAGCAGATCGATGATCAAGTCGGGCCGCTCGGCTTCGGGCGCCCGCGGCAGGCTTTTCAAGGTGCTCAGCAGGCGGAGAGCGTCGTCGATCAGCAGGAGGCGCTCGCGCGGCTCCAGGCCCTCGTCCCAGCAGGCGAGCTTGACCGCGGTCATCGCGCTCTCGACCACGATGCCGGGGATGGGCACGCGCGACCGCGCGGCGGCGAGCGCCGCCGCCATGGCCTCCTCGGCCCGCGCGTGCAGCGCGGCCCGACGCCCCGACTCTTCCTGGTCCATGGCGGCAGTTTAGCCCCCGGCGCCGGCGGCGGACCATGGACGGACCGTCAGGCCTCTTTGACGCCCCGGTGCCGCGGGGCGTCGCGCGCTCGTCGAGAAAACTTGATCGCCGCTTGACTGGCGGTCCTCCGCCCGGGGGCTACACTTTGAATGAGGGGCTGCACGGAGACGCCATCATGAAACGCTTGATCCCCATCGCGCTGGCGGCGCTCATGCTCGCCAAGCCCGCCTTGCCGGCGATCGTGCACGGCGGAGGGGGCGGTCGCGGCGGGTCGGGGGGCGGCATGAGCCGCGGCTCCTTCGGCGGCGGTATGGGGCATGCCCCTTCGAGCGGCGGTGCCATGCGATCCATCGGGACGACGCGCGCCGCGGCGCCTTCCCCGCGCGCGATGAACAGCGGCGTCGTCCACAACTCCGCCGTCGTCAACACCATCGCGGCGCGCCAGAACGTCGAGAGCATCCCGGGCCGCACCTTCGTCCACAACGCGGGAGGCCGGACCTTCTTTCACTTCCACAGCCGCGACCGCATCAATTGGTGGGGCTTCTGGCTCGGTCCCTCCTTCTTCTGGTTCCCGTACTACTACAACTACTGGTGGTGGTACGACCCCTCCTATGCGCGCTGGGACTACTGGTACGGCGGTCATTGGTGGTGGTACGGGCCGGGCGGGGTGACCTACATCTACGTGGACAACGCCTACGTGCCCTACGACCAATACGCGCAGACGTATGCTCCGGCGCAGGAAGGCTCGGCGTCGATGCCGGCGCCTCCGTCCACTCCGCCCCAAACCCCGCCGGCCTCCGCGGAGAAGAACGCTCCCACGTCGCCGGGCGGCACCTGGAAATCCCCGGACGGCAAGCGCATGGTGCAGATCAACGGCGCCGCGGGCGGCGCGTTCCTCTTCGATCAGACGAAGAGCCCGCCGTCCCTCATCAAGCACCTCGGCGACGGGGCCGAGAACGTCCGCTTCTCGGGCGGGAAGTCCGGCCCGACGAAGATCCTGGTGGACTACAAGGACGGCTCGTTCCATCTCTACGATCAGAACGGGCAGCCCGCCGACTGATCCGGCCCCCTGGGCGCCTTGAAAGTGTCGTAAAATGACAGCGACGCCCTCGTAGCTCAGTTGGTCAGAGCAGCCTGCTCATAACGGGTTGGTCGCTGGTTCGAGCCCAGCCGGGGGCATCCTTTTTCGGGAGAACCATGAGCGCAAAGAAGATCAAGGGCATCATCCTCGCCGGCGGCTCCGGCACGCGCCTGTACCCGGTCACGCGCGCGATCAGCAAGCAGCTGGTCCCTGTGCACGACAAGCCGATGATCTACTACCCGCTCTCCACCTTGATGCTGGCCGGCATCCGCGAGATCCTGATCATCACCACGCCCGAGGATCAAGCGTCCTTCCAGCGCCTGCTCGGCGACGGCAAGGAGCTGGGGCTCTCGCTCTCGTACGCCGTCCAGCCCAAGCCCGAGGGCTTGGCCCAGGCGTTCCTCATCGGCGCCAAGTTCGTGGGCTCGGACCGCGTCGCCCTCGTGCTGGGCGACAACATCTTCTACGGCCACGGCCTGCCCGACGCTCTGCGCTCGGCCGCGGCGCGCGAGGACGGCGCCACCGTCTTCGCTTACCAGGTGCGCGATCCCCAGCGCTACGGCGTCGTCGAGTTCGACGCGAAGTACCGCGCCCTGAGCCTCGCGGAGAAGCCCGCCCAGCCCAAGTCGAACTACGCGGTGACGGGCCTCTATTTCTACGACAACTCCGTGGTCGAGATCGCCCGGAAGCTCAAGCCCTCCCCGCGCGGCGAGCTCGAGATCACCGACCTGAACAAGGAGTACCTGAAGGCCGGCAAGCTGTCCGTCGAGCGCCTGGGCCGCGGCATCGCCTGGCTCGACACCGGCACCCACGAGGCCTTGCTCCAAGCCTCGACCTTCATCCAGGTCATCGAGGAGCGGCAGGCTCTGAAGGTGGCGTGCCCGGAGGAAATCGCCTACGGCCTCGGCTACATCGACGCGACCGCCCTGCGCGCCCTCGCCGAGCCGATGAAGAAGAACGAGTACGGCCAGTACCTGCTCCGCCTGGCCGACGACGGAGCCGCCCGAAGCCGATGATCCGCCCGGAAGTCGTCCAATACCTGCGCGACAACCTTCCCAAGTTCTCGGTCGAGGCGCTGCGCAAGCAGCTCCACGAGGAAGGCGTCTCCGACGTCGACTTCGAGCACTGCCTCGCCGACGCGCTGCGCGGACCCAAGACCGTGCCCGTCTCGAAGACGAAGAAAAAGACCTCCAGCAAGGGGGCGAAGTTCGCGCTGGCCGCCGGCGTCGTGCTCATCGTCGGCGCCGCGCTGTTCGCGCTGACTCAGCAGTCCTCCGCGCCCGTCGCGCCCGCCGCCCCGCCGCCCGGCTCCACGGGCGAGTCCGGCTTCGTCGGCGCGGACGGCTGGGTCGTGCGCCTGCCCAAGGACTATGCCGGCTTCTCCGAGTTCAAGGACTCCTCCAAGACCGACGAGATCGTCCATTTCGCCAAGCGCGGCACCGATCCGACGAACTTCCTCGACGAGGGCCTGTACGGCGAGATGGGCATCGTCCGCCTGGAGGTCGCCCCGAGCCAGTTCCCGCCCAACCTGACCGGCGCGGCCGCGCTGGCCGCCGCCGTCAAGCGCAAGACCGAGTCCCACGGCGAGAAGTACCTCATGAAGAACATCCAGATCGGCACCCTCCCCGGCGTGCAGGTCAACGTGCAGGCGCCGTTCCCCCGCGTCGAGGCCTACATCCTCGGCCAGAACGACCTGTATTTCTTCTACGGCGGCCAAGAGGACGACATCTGGCGAGACATCGTCCTGAGCCTGCGCGACGCCCACTCCGAGGAGTAGCGGCCGTCCCTGGGTCTTGCGGATTCGGCGAACACCCCTTACACTGAATCGCCCGGCGCGTCTACGCCGAAAGTCCGCCCCGGGCCAGGAGGTTTCCCGCATGAAGAAGCCGCTCCGCTCCGCGAAAGCCGCCGCCAAGCGCACCCCCTCGCGCCGCCTCGCCAAGAAGGCCGCCGCGCCCGAGATCTCCGCCGAAGAGGCGCTCCATCTCGAACAAATCTCCATCCGCTACGCCGAGGCCGAGAAGGCCTGGCTACGCATGACGGCCCCTCCCGACGGCGACGACACCTGGACGAAGGTCGAGGAGCACCTCCTCGTCGAGACCGCGGACCAGGACCGGCGCTGGAAGTTCTTCTCCAAGTAGCCGCGCCCCGCGCGGCGTTCCAAGCGCCCTCCGGCGAAGACCGGGGGGCGCTTCCTTTTCTATAATGAGCCCGATGAAAGAGTCCCGCCGCACGAACCTGATCATCCTCGGCGCGCTCTTCATGATCGCGGGCGCCTTCGCCGTGTACGCGACGATGATCATGCGCTGGTTCTCGACGCCGTCGACCGCGCTCTCCGGCGGCCCGACCGTCGCCTCCAGCGTCAACGCCGAGGCCGCGCTCGCCGACGCGCGGCGCGAGTACCGCGAGCGCCTGCTGGACCCGAGCGCGCATCTCAAGCTCTCCGAGGCGCTGTGGCGCGCGGGCCGCCCCGTCGACGCGTTCTACGTGATGTACGCCGCGAGGCAGATATTTCCCGACGACGACTTCCGCCGCGCGCACGCCGAGGTGGTGCTGGGCGTGGGAGGCCCGGCCGCGGCCGAGCGCCAGCGCCTGCGCGGCCTGACCGATCCCGCCCTGGCGGTGCCCATCCATGCCGAGGTCGCGCGCGATTATCCGGGAAGCCCGGAGGGCCGCGACTCGCTCGACCAGCTCTCCCAGCTCGCGATGGCGCCCGAGAACGGGCCCGGAGGCGACGCGGGCCGCATCGCGCGCACCGCGCTCGAGGAGCTCTACCGCGCCGACCCCAAGAATCCCGAGAAGCTGGCCGCGCTGGCCGGCGCCGATTTCGGCCGCGGCGACGTCGCGACCGCCCAGGCGCTGGCGACGGAGGCGTGGAACAAGTATCCCGGGCAGGCCGGCGCCGCGCGCATCCTCGGCATGATCGCCCTGCGCGACCACGACGTCGACGGCGCGCTGAAGTGGCTGACCGCGGCCTGGGACCGCGACCCCGACGATCTCTACAGCGCGGCGAAGCTCGCGCAGATCTACGAGAAGCGCCGCGGCGACCCCGAGGGCGCGCTCCCGTTCGACCTGGAGCTGTACCGGCAGAACCCCGATTACGCCGAGGACGAGCCCGTCGAGACGCGCATCCGCGAGACGCTCGATCACCGCCGCGAGTCTCTCCTCAAGGACGCGCCGGTCGAGGGCCTCGGCGGTCGCTTCAAGCTCGACGACGCCTCCCTGCGCGCCGAGGCCGCCCTGCGCGCCGCGACGTTCAAGGACCCGCGCTGGATCGACACGCTGGGCGACCTGCTCGACGACGACTGCGAGATCGTGCGCCGCAACGCCGACTACGCGCTGTTCCAGATCGCCTCCAAGGAGCCCGGCGCGGTCCGCGCGCGCCGGGACCAGTGGCTGGGCAGCGAGAAGCCTCTCGTGCGCATCCGCGCGCTGAACCTGTTCGCCGACCTCGACGGCATGAACGCCCTGCCCGCGGTCGCCGCGGCCCTGCGCGACCCGAACGCGGCCGTGCGCGTCTTCGCCAAGGTCATGGTGCTCGACCATTACTACAAGGGGCGCCCCGAGGCCGCCAAGCTCCGCTCGCGCTACCTGGCCGAGGAGAAGGACCCCGAAGCGCTCGAGTTCCTCAAGCGCTTCGGAGCGGGCCGGTGAGCGGCTTCACCGACACGCACGTCCACCTGGGCGACGCCCAGTTCGACGCCGATCGCGACGCCGTGCTCGCTCGTTCCCTCGAATCCGGCGTCGAGCGGCTGGTCGAGATCGCCGACAATCCCGATGAATGGGACAGGGCGATCGCGATCGCCAAGGCCCATCCGGATCGCATCCGCTGCTCTCTCGGCCTTCACCCTTATTACGCGGACCGTTTTGACGAGAAATTCGTTCCTCGCCTGAAATCCGTTCTCTCATCGGAGCCCCTCGCCGTCGCCATCGGCGAGATCGGTCTCGATTACGCTAAGACGGACCTCTCTCACGATATACAACGCCGCGCTTTCTCGGAGCTTCTCGTCGCCGGGCGGGACTGGAACGTCCCTCTTGTCGTCCATTGCCGCGATGCTTATATGGATTTGGTGCCGATGCTGAAGGATCTCTTCCCGACGCGACCCGAGGGTCGTCGCTTTTGGGGGGTGGTCCACTGCTTCTCCGGCGCCCCCGCCGAGGCCGAGGCCTGCGCCTCTCTCGGCTTCGCTCTCGGCGCCGACGGCCCCGTCACCTATAAGAAGAACGATTCTCTGCGCGAGGCTTTCCGCGCCGCGGGCCCCGACGTCGCCGTGCTCGAGACCGATTGCCCCTATCTCCCCCCGCAGAGCTCGCGCGGCAAGCGCAACGAACCGCGCGCGATCCCCGAGATCGCCGCGCGCCTGGCCGAGGTCTGGTCCTTGCCCGTCGAGGAAGTCGCGCGCCGCACCACCGCCAACGCCGCCGCGCTGTACCGCTGGCCGTGATCCGACAGCTGACCGCGGACGAGCTTCCCGCCGCCGCGCATCTCGCCGCGGCCGCGTTCCGCGAAGACCCCGGCTTCTCCCACATCCTCCCCGGCGACGCCGCGCGGCGGTGGCGCTTGCCGTCCCTGATCGAGGCGATCCTGCGCCTGGACGCGGCGGCGGGCGGCCGCGTGATGGGCGCCTTCGACGGCGACGCGCTCGTCGGGATGTCCGCGGTCCTGCCCGCCGGCGCGCCCAACCCGAGCTTCTTCGCGTGGCTGCGCCAATGGCGCCGTCTCGCGTGGATGCTCCTGCAGCCGGCGGCGATCCTGCGCGCGCTCGGACTCGTCGACGCGATGGAGCGCCGGCGGCCGGCGGGGTCGGATTATCTCCATCTTCTCGCCGTGCATCCGGCCACGCAGGGCCGCGGCATCGGCGCGGCTTTGCTGCGGGACTCTTTCAAATCCGGAAAGCCCGTTTATCTCGAGACGTTCACGGCCGAGAATGCGGCCTGGTACGAGGGGCGGGGCTTCAAGCCCGCGGCGACCGTCTCCTCGCCCGTCCGTCCGACGTTCTGGACGCTGAAGCGCGCTTAAGCCGAGCGAGTCAACCCGGGCAGGCTTCGCGGATAACTCTAACGGTAGCCGCGCGCTTGTAATTCGAAGAGACGAGCGTACGTGCCGCCAAGGGCGACGAGCTCGTCGTGCGAGCCGAGCTCTTCAATGCGGCCGTTCTTGAGGACGAGAATGCGGTCGGCCATGCGCACGTTGCTGAAGCGGTGGGAAACCAGGAGGGCGGTCTTCCCTTCGGCCAAATCTTTCAGGCGTGAAAAGACGGCGGCTTCCACCTCGGC
>Ga0134128_10000708_pt1 | contig 45215 bp, 39 predicted proteins | sample KB31754_FD_96462 | JGI IMG/M metagenome (GOLD analysis project Ga0134128, IMG submission 96462) | Terrestrial soil microbial communities with excess Nitrogen fertilizer from Kellogg Biological Station, Michigan, USA - KB3-175-4 | ecosystem: Environmental > Terrestrial > Soil > Unclassified ...
GCCGTGTGATTGAACACGACATCCAGGATCACCTCGATACCCGCTCCATGGAAGGCCCGGACCATTTCCTTGAACTCCAACGTCTGCTGACCCACGCCTCCCGAACTGCTGTAGGAGGCTTTGGGCGCAAAGAAGGCCACGGGATTGTAGCCCCAGTAATTTCTGAGCGGTGTGTCTGTGTGCGGGTTGATGCCCGTCACCTGGTATTCATTGAACTCATGTATCGGCATCAGTTCCACGGCCGTCACGCCCAGTTCTTTGAAATAGAGGATCTTTTCCATCAGGCCACGGTACGTGCCGGGATGTTCCACACCGGAACTGGGATGGATGGTGAGGCCACGCACATGTGTTTCATAAATGACCATCTGCGACCAAGAATGTCTGGGCGGCCGGTCATCACGCCAGTGAAAATCTGCCTGAGTGAACACGCATTTCGGCATCGCGCCGGCATTATCGACCGTCGAACAGACCGAATCTCCCTCGGGCACAGACGGATCGTCTCCTCGAGCCGGCTCGAACTCCCAGGTGGACAACCTCGAGATCGCTGTGGCGAAAGGGTCCAGGAGAAGCTTGTTGAAATTGAACCGATGGCCGTCCTTGGGTCGATAGGGGCCGTCCACGCGATAGCCATAGAGCTGGCCGGGACGAATCCCCTCAATCCAGACGTGCCACATGTCACCCGTGCGGTGATGCGCAGGGTCCAGATCAATCGTCCTGGCCGGCGCGGCATCTTCGGGATGATCAAACAACTCCAGCCGGACGCGGCCAGCGTGACGGCTAAAGAACGTAAAGTTCACTCCTTCGCCGGATTCATGAGGTCCCAAGGGCAACGGGCTGCCCCTCCGAACGTCGACGTGTTCGGAGATCTCGACCGTGTGGGCCTGCATCGGGCGTTCAGGCGTCTTCATGCTTGCGGCCTATCTTCAGGAGACCGGGCGACGTCCGGTCGTCGCCTTCTGTTCGGTTGTGTCTCTTGCAGTGGGTCATGTGTTTCATGCCTCTCGCTTTCGAGATGGAATCACCGTTGCCACAGGATGTGAGCGGTTTCCAGAGGCACCGCCACACCTGAGCAGTGCGGGATGATGCGCGCCGTATAGTCCGTTATGGCGCGAGTTGCCGGCATTGACGCGCAATAGACATCCCCACGCGGTTCGCCGGCCGATGGCTGGACGTGCGTCATCTCCAGTTGAATCGGACCGTCGTCATCGATGCCGTCGGCGTACAGCTCCACTCGCACGGCCTTCGGGTCGAGATCGTTGAGATACACGACGATCTCAACGATGTGCCGGGCATCGTCGGTCTGTACCGTCACCTCACCAAAGCGTAGATTGGCCCATTTCTGTCTCAGTGTCTGTTCCCAATTGACGACCTCTCTGCCTACTGCGCCTTTATCGGCCGCGCGCATACGGTAGGCGGCCGCAGCCGGAAGGTAGTGTTGTTCGGTGTATTCGCGCACCGCGCGGCTGGCGGAGAAGCGCGGGGTCAACCTCGCCATGCTCTCTCGCATCCGCTTGACCCATGCGGTGGGAATACCATGCTCGTCTCGGGCATAAAACTCTGGGATCACCTCGCGCTCGAGCAGGTCGTAGAGCGCCTCGGCTTCGATTGCGTCCCAGACGGGATCGTCGCCATGTTCTTTACCGTCACCCAAGGCCCATCCCACCTCGGGCGTGTAGGCTTCGGCCCACCAGCCGTCCAACTCTGAGAGATTGAGCCCGCCATTGACGAGCACCTTCATGCCGCTCGTGCCACAGGCTTCCCAGGGTCGCCGTGGCGTGTTGAGCCAGACATCCACCCCCTGCACCAGGTGCTCCGATAGCAACATGTCATAGTCGCTCAGGAAGATAATGTGGGGACGCATCTCAGGCCGTCGGCTAAGCTGTACCCATTCTTGAATCAAGGCCTGCCCTGCCTCGTCTGCAGGATGGGCCTTGCCGGCGATGATGAGTTGCACCGGGCGCTCAGGGTTTGCCAACAGGCGCCGCAAGCGCACCGGATTATGCAGCAGCAGATTCGGTCTCTTATAGGTCGCGAAGCGCCGCGCAAAGCCCAACGTCAAGGCGCGGGGATCGAACAGATGCTTTGCCTCGGCAATCGCCTCGGGCGATACGCCGGAGGTAGCCAGTTGCCTTGACAATCGCACGCGCGCGTATTCAACCAGAGACTGGCTGGCGGCGCTGCGCAATTGCCACAAGCTGGTGTCGGAGATGCGGCGCATGTCCTGTTCCAGCATGTCCGTCGGCTTCAGCCAGCGGTCTTTGTCACAGGCTTTCGTCCACAGCTCGTCGGCTTCCGCTGAGTCCCAGCTCGGCATATGGACTCCGTTGGTCACGTGTCCCACCGGCACCTCGTCTGTCGGCCAGCGCAGAAAAAGCGACGCAAAGAGATGCCGGCTGACTTTCCCATGCAAGCGGCTCACACCATTCACCGCCCCGCTTCCGCGGATGGCCAAGTAGGCCATGTTGAACGGCTCCGATGAATCGTTTGGGTTCCAGCGACCCATGGCCAGCACATCATGGAGTGGTAGGAGTGGTAGGCCAAGCTTCTGCTTGACGTATCTGTCGAGGTATCGCTCGATGAGGGCCGGAGCGAATCGGTCAAAGCCGGCGGCCACGGCCGTGTGGGTGGTGAAGAGATTCCCCGCTCGCGTCACGGCCATGGCGACATCAAAAGGCTGCCCGGTCTCTTGCATGAAATGTCGCGCGCGCTCCAATACCACGAAGGCCGCGTGCCCTTCATTCAGATGGCAGACTTCCGGATGAAGGCCCAGCAACATAAGCAAGCGCCATCCGCCGATTCCGAGCAACATTTCCTGTTTAAGGCGCAGCTCCGGCCCGCCGCCATACAGTTCGCTGGTAATGCCTCGATACGCGGGAAAGTTCGCCGCGTCGTTGCTGTCCAGTAAATACAATTTCACCCGGCCGACCTGGGCCTGCCAGGCGCGCAGCCAGACCGAATAGCCCGGCAAGACGATCTCCACCCGCACCCATTCGCCGTTCGCTTGGCGCACCGGCGTGATCGGTAACTGTCCGGGGTCGTTATGCGGGAAGAGGGCTTCTTGCGCGCCGTCCTGGTCAAACACTTGACGAAAATAGCCTCGCTGGTACAACAGCCCCACGCCGACCACCGGCACGCCCAGATCGCCGCCGGCTTTGAGCTGATCGCCGGCCACGTTGCCCAGCCCGCCCGAGTAGATGGGTAGCGCCTCGCTCAACATGAATTCCATGCTGAAATACGCGACACAGGTCAACGGAGTGTGGGGATACCTGTGCTGAAACCATGCAGGCGCCTCCGCCGCATCGCGCCTGGTTTGCATCAGTTCATCGATGTGTGCGCGGAACGCCGGATCGTCTAACACGAGCTTGATCCGGTCCCGCGAGACCGTCTGCAGAATCACCCACGGGTTATGCGTGAGCTCCCAGAGCACAGGGTCAAGCTGTCGCCACAGTTGGTCGGTGGCATGGTTCCACGACGAGCGCAGATCCAGGGCCAGTTCGGCCAGGGAATTGAAACCCTCAATGTCCCAAGGTAACAGACTGTTGATCGATGCGCTGACAGGTTTGTGTGTGCTCATGACAGCTCCGTTAGATTGACCTCAGCCAGAATCGTTGAGTGCTCCCATCACCCCTCGTCGATCATCTGAGGCATGTACTCGTGCGACTAACAATTCGGCGGATCCAGGAGGCGCTCAATCCGCAAACCCCGGCGTCAAATCGGCCATGCGGCATCCATAAAAATCATGATTTTCGTTATACCCGCCCTGGTCTGCCCATAGGTGAACAAAATCGTGCACGACTCGATGGCTTCGACCCATTTGACCATCTTGAAATCCAGTTCGTTCTCGCATCGCAGTCGAAGAGGCGCGCCGTTCATCTCATAGGCGAGCGAGGTCAACTCATGCTTCATGTTCTGAATCTTGTGAACATCATACATTTTCCGGCAAGTCAGACGTGTGAGCGTGTGGAGTCCCTGTCGCCAGAGCCTCGCCGACGATAGCCTGTGCTTCCTCCAGGATGCGGCGCAGATGGTCCGCTCCACGGAAGCTCTCCGCATAAATCTTGTAAATATCTTCCGTCCCGGACGGCCGCGCCGCGAACCATCCGCTCTCGGTACTCACCTTCAACCCGCCGATGGGCGCGCCGTTCCCCGGCGCCTGGGTGAGGATGGTCTGGATGGTTTCGCCGGCCAAGTCTGTGGACCGGACCTGCTGCGGCGACAGTCTCTTCAGCATTTCTTTTTCACCTCTGGTGGCCGGCGCGTCAACGCGTTCGTAAACAGGCTCCCCGAACTTGCGCGTCAGCTCCCGATAGATCTCGCCGGGATCGCGGCCCATCCGCGCAGTGATCTCCGCCGACAGCAATGCCGGGACGATTCCGTCCTTGTCCGTCGTCCAGGCAGCGCCGTCAAGGCGGAGAAAGGATGCGCCCGCACTTTCTTCGCCGCCGAAGCCGAGGGAGCCGTCCAGCAAACCATCTACGAACCACTTGAAGCCGACCGGCACTTGAAAGAGCGTCCGGCCGAGCGTGGCGGTCACGCAATCGATCATGCGGCTACTCACCAGGGTTTTTCCCACGGCCGCGTCCTTGTGCCATTGGGGCCGATGTTGAAAGAGGTAATGGATGGCGACTGAGAGATAGTGATTGGGCGGCAACAAGCCGGCGCTCCTGGTGACGATCCCGTGTCGATCGTGATCGGTGTCGCACGCGAAGGCGATGTCGAAGCGATCCTTTAAGCCGACCACCCGCTGCATGGCGTAAGGCGAGGACGGGTCCATGCGAATACGACCGTCCCAATCAATCGTCATGAACCGGAATGTCGGATCGACATCTTTGTTGACGACGGTCAGGTTCAAGCCGTAGCGTTCAGCAATCGCAGCCCAATAGTGGACCCCGGCGCCGCCGAGCGGATCCACGCCCATGCTGATGTTCGCGCCGCGAATCGCATCCATATCGATGATCCCGGCAAGATCACTCACGTAAGCGGTGAGATAATCGTGTCGGTGGGTCGTAGATGCGCGGACGGCCTTCTCGAAAGGGATTCGTTTCACGCCCCGGAGGTCGCTCGTCAGGAACTCATTGGCCCTGGCTTCGATCCAATCAGTGATGTCGAGATCGGCGGGTCCGCCGTTCGGAGGGTTGTACTTGAAACCCCCGTTGTCGGGCGGATTGTGCGAAGGCGTGATGACAATGCCGTCCGCCGGCCCTTTATCGTGTCCGCGGTTGTAAGCGAGTATCGCGTGAGAGACCGCAGGAGTGGGAGTGTATTCATCGTGCTCGGCGAGCATGACGTCCACGCCGTTGGCTCCCAGCACTTCGAGCGCGCTGGCGCATGCCGGCACAGAGAGCGCATGGGTGTCCATGCCGAGAAACAAAGGACCGTCGATCTGCCGTTGTGCCCGATACAGGCAGATGGCTTGACTGATGGCCAGGATATGCCGTTCATTGAACGCCTTGTCGAATGATGAACCTCGATGTCCTGAGGTGCCGAACGCCACCCGCTGGGCCGACACTGAAGGATCAGGCGTCTCTGTATAATAGGCCGTGACGAGTCTGGGCACGTTCACCAGCATCGAGAGGTCGGCCGGCATTCCCGCAAGCGGACTCGGTTTCATGGCTTTGCCTCACACGCGGCCGTGTTCGCCGCGATCGTGTCGATTCGTGCCACACGTTGAACCTCTTAAGGCGCTTTCAACGTGCGTTGCGATTTGAAGGCCGTTTGCTCGGCCCGAGGGTCGGCAGACTCTCGTTTCGCAGTGGCGCACTCCTGCGCCAAGGTTTCCATTAATTGGTCGAAAGGTTTGTTGAATTTCGCGACACCGTCGTCTTCCAGCTGCTGTGTCACCTGGTCGATACTGATGTCCACTTCCGACAATTGTTCCAAGACCAATCGGGCTTTTCCGACATCTTGGGTGAGGCGGACGTTCGGATCGCCGTGATCGCGGTACGCGTCGAGGGTGTTGAGCGGCACGGTGTTGACCGTGTCTGGTCCGATGAGCGCCTCTATATATTTCACGTCGCTGTCGTTGGGATTTTTGGTGCTGGTGCTGGCCCACAGCAGACGCTGGACGCGAGCCCCTTGGTCTGCCAATGTCTTAAAGCGCTCGCTGCCGACGATCTCCTTATAGATCTGATAGGCGACCTTCGCGCTGGCGATGGCCACTTGTCCGTGCAGCGTCTTCGCGAGATTTGCCTTTTCGCCGCCTTGCGCGATGATTTTCGCCAATAGCGAATCCACCAGACTATCGATACGGCTCACAAAGAAACTGGCCACCGAGACCACATGGTTCACGGGCTTCCCATGCGCGAGCCGTGCGGCGAGGCCGGTGAGGTATGCGTCCGCCACTTGTCGATATCGCGGCAACCCAAAGAGCAGGGTTACGTTGACGTTGATGCCGTCACTGGTGAGTTCCTGAATGGCAGATAGTCCTGCGGTCGTGGCAGGGACCTTGATGAAGACATTGGGTCGGTCCAACATTCCCCATAATCGGCGGCCTTCTTCTATCGTGCCTTTGGCGTCGTGCGCCAGATGGGGATTCACTTCTAAACTGACATATCCATCGCGGCCATCGGTCTTGTCATACAGCGGTCGGAACTCGTCGGCGGCGCATTGCACGTCGTGTTGGCTGAGGGCTTCATAGATGGTGATCACTTCTTTTCCCTCAAGAGCCATGGCCCGAATGTCATCGTCATACTCATGGCTCTCTACAATCGCCTTCTCAAAGATGGAGGGATTCGAGGTGATCCCTCGCAGACCATCCTCGTCAATCAGACGCCGAAGCTGTCCACCGGCGATCAGATCGCGTCGGATGTAGTCCAACCAGATGGACTGACCGAACGTTCCTAATTTCTTCAAACGATTGGTCTTCATACTCATTCCTCCTTGCTTTCCTGCGACCTCATCGGACGCTCACGAGCATGCGGGCGACCGTAAGGCGGACTTGACCGTGGTCACGATGCGTCCGGCAGAAATGCCGAACTTCTCGATCAGCTCTTTGGGTTGTCCGCTGTGCGGGATGTCACGCACGGCCAACTTATACGCCTGGATGCGTTCTCCCGCGAGGGCTGAGAGCACGGCGTCGCCGAGTCCTCCATGCTCATAGTGATCTTCGACCGTGATGATGATCCCACCCGTGGCGCGAGCGGAGGCGATCAGCTCGTCTCGATCGATCGGTCGTACGCTGAACAGATCGATGACGCGGATGGAAATGCCCTCGTGTTGAAGTTGGTCGTACGCGGCTAACGCTTCAAAGACCGTGATCCCGCCGGCAATGACAAGCGCCTGGTCATGGCCGCTCTTTTGGAGCACTTTGCATTGACCGATCGCAAACCGTTCGTCCGGCTCGTAGAGAATCGGCGAGTTCGGCCGCCCCAGCCGGAGATAGCAGGGACCGGAGTGCTCCGCGATCAGCCTGGTGGCTTGCCAGGCGCTGGTGGCATCGGCGGGATAGAGCACCGTGAAGGTCGGCTCCGCGCACGTCATGGCCAGATCTTCGAGCCCCATCTGAGTGGGCCCATCCTCCCCGATGGACAGACCGGCGTGCGTGCCGACCAGCTTGATATTGAGCTTGCTGATGGCGGCCAAGCGGATGAAATCGTAGGCCCGGGTGACGAAGCAAGCAAAGAGGGCCGCGACGGGCACCTTGCCTCGCGCCGCCAATCCCATGGCCATTCCCACGATGTTCTGTTCCGCAATGTATCCCTGAAAGAAGCGGTCCGGCGCAACCTTCTCGAATTCTTCGGTGTAGGTGGAGTTTTTGACGTCACCGTCGAGCACCACAATGCGAGGATCGGTGCGCGCCAACGCGGCCAAACTATCGGCAAAGCCTTTTCTCGTGGCAACTTCCTTGCCTCCGATGACATACGGCGACTTCTCTGCCGACTCGACGCGACTGTCCCTCATGATGGTTGTGGAGAGGGGTCGAGCCGGAGGCAGATGCGGCGTCCATTCGGTGTCGGCGCCCGTGAGTTGTTGTTTCAGATCGACGACGACCTTCGCTGCGGTATCGTGATCCAGGGCTTTGCCATGCCAGTGTTCCCGATCTTCGATGTCTACAAATCCTTTGCCTTTGATCGTCCCCGCCAACACAATCGTTGGACGATCGGTGGTCAGACGAGCGGTCTCGTAAGCCGCCTGCAGATGAGGAATACTGTGCCCATCCACCGATAACGCCTGCCAGCCGAAGGCCTCCCAGCGAGCCTTGTAGATGTCCAGATGGCGCTGCAGCATGGTCGGCTGACTCTGGCCCAGACGATTGATATCGATGGTCGCGCAGAGATTGCTCAGACCGTGGAGAGTGGCCCATTGCGCGGCCTCCCAGACCGAGCCTTCGGCCGATTCGCCGTCGCCCATCAACACATACACCCGTTGGTCGGACGGCCCGAATCGTTTCGCATGGAGGGCGATCCCCAGAGAGACCGATAATCCCTGACCCAGCGAACCGGTCGCGACATCGATAAAAGGCAGCTGGGGGGTGGGGTGGCCCTCCAGATCGGAGTCGATTTGGCGCAACGTCAGCAGTTTCTCGCGCGGAAAGGCTCCGGCTTCCGCCCAAGCCGCATAGAGGATCGGCGCGGCGTGGCCCTTCGAGAGCACGAAGACATCGTTGTCACGGTTGTGCGGATCGCGGGGATCATACCGCAGCACGGAATAGAACAGCACGGACATGATCTCCGCCGCCGAGGCGCAGCTCGTCGGGTGTCCGCTGCCGGCTGCGGTCGTCGATCGGACGCTGTCGATCCGCAAGCGCGTCGCCTTGTCCTGCAGGATGTCTACCGTCGTCCGTTCTGGTGTTGTGACAGCCATGAGTCCACTCCTTTCGGTATGAAAAGAATCTGCGCGATCGCGGTGCTTTCTTACGTGTACGGCCATTTCCAGTTTCGGATCTCCGGCGGATCGATGCCTTGTTCGTGGACATACGCGAGATGCTCCAGGATCTGATCCTGGAGCCAGTTCTTGACGTGAGCTCCGGACTCTTGTAGCCGCGGGACTCGATCGATGACGTCGATCGCCAAACTGAACCGGTCCACCTCATTGAGGATGGCCAGCGCGAGCGGCGTGTCGATACTCCCTTTTTCGTTGTAGCCGTGAACGTGCCAGAGGTCGTGGTTGGCCCGGTAGGCTAGCTTGTGAATCAGCGGCGGGTATCCGTGAAAATTGAAGATGACGGGCTTGTCCGTTGTAAACAGGCCGTCGAAGTCGCGGTCCGTCAATCCATGTGGGTGGTCCGTGGCCGGCTCGAGTTTGAACAGATCGACCACGTTGATGAACCGAATCTTCAGCTCCGGGAACCGCTCGCGTAAGATGGCTGTCGCGGCCAGCGCCTCCATGGTGACCACATCACCCGCAGTCGCGATCACCACGTCCGGCGCGCTGCCTTGATCCGTGCTGGCCCAAGGCCAAATCCCAATGCCCTTCTCGCAATGCCTCACGGCGGCCGCCATGTCCAAATACTGAAGATGCAGCTGTTTGTCCGCCACGATCACGTTCACATGATCGACGCTGCGCAAACAGTGATCCGCCACGCTCAACAGGCAGTTCGCGTCGGGAGGCAGATAGATGCGGGCCACCTTCGAACTCTTATTGGTGACCACATCAAGGAACCCCGGGTCTTGATGGGTGAAGCCATTGTGGTCCTGACGCCATACGGTCGAGGTGATCAACAGATTCAAGGATGGGATAGACGCTCGCCATTTGACCTCGGTGTGACATTTTTCCAGCCATTTTGCGTGCTGATTGACCATGGAATCGATGATGTGAAGGAACGCTTCATAGGAAGCGAAGAACATGTGGCGGCCGGTCAACAGGTAGCCCTCCGCCCACCCTTCGAGGGTATGTTCGCTGAGCATTTCCATGACGCGTCCATCAGGCGAGAGCTCGCCACCATCCGAGTCTTCGGGCTTAAATTCCGCCAACCAGGTTTTCTTGGTGGTCTCGTAAATAGCTTGCAGGTGGTTGGACGCCGTTTCGTCTGGCCCAAAGACTCGGAAGTTGTGCATATTGTCGCGCATGACGTCGCGCAGAAATTGGCCCAAAAGAAACGTTGATTGAGCTTCGATAGCTCCGGGTTTGATAACCGACAATCCGTATGTCCGAAAATCCGGAATTCGAAGCGGAACCCGCAGCAGGCCGCCGTTCGCGTGGGGATTGGCGCTCATCCGCCGGCGACCGATCGGAGCCAACATCTTCAACTGCGGAACCAGGGAGCCGTTTTCATCGAACAGATCTTCTGGTTTATAACTTCGCATCCAGGCTTCGAGCATCGCGAGGTGCGTCGAATTCTCAACGACGTTGGGGATCGGAATCTGGTGCGCGCGCCAATACCCTTCCAACTTGTGCCCATCCAGCTCCTTGGGGGCGGTCCAGCCTTTGGGTGTACGGAGGATGATCATGGGCCAGCGTGGCCGCATAGCATTGCCGCGACGACGCGCATCTTCCTGAACGGTGCGGATCTGATTGATACAGGTCTCGACAGCTGCCGCCATTTGACGGTGCATGACCGGCGGGTCGTCCCCTTCGACGAGGTGAGGAGTCCACCCAAAGCCTGCGAACATGCCGCGCAATTCGTCTGATGAGATGCGAGCTGAAATGGTCGGATTGGCGATCTTGTACCCATTCAGATGAAGAATCGGGAGCACGGCGCCGTCGCGAACGGGATTCAGAAATTTGTTGGAATGCAGAGACGCCATCAATGGACCGGTTTCGGCCTCACCGTCCCCGATGACGGCGGCGACGAGCAAATCCGGGTTATCAAACGCCGCCCCGAACGCGTGCGACAGGCTATATCCCAATTCGCCGCCCTCATGGATGGAACCGGGCGTTTCCGGAGTGGCATGGCTGCCGATCCCTCCTGGAAACGAAAATTGTTTGAAGAACCTGCGCAGACCTTCGACATCTTGACTTATATCCGGATACACCTCGGGATAGGTGCCTTCCAGATACGCGTTCGCGAGCATCGCAGGCGCACCGTGCCCGGGCCCGGCGATGTAGATCATGTTCAAGTCGTAGCGGGTGATCACCCGGTTCAAGTGGACCCAGATAAAATTCTGGCCGGGAGCGGAACCCCAATGTCCGATCAACCGTTTTTTGATGTGCGCCACCCTAAGCGGTTCTCGCAGTAGAGGGTTCTCTCGCAGGTAGAGCATGCCGAGCGAAAGATAATTACACGCGCGCCAGTAGGCATCCAGCAGATGCAGCTCATCGGCGATGAGCGACGTATCCTTTTTGATCGTGGGCAGCGTATCGGTCGCGAGTTGATTCATGACAAGCTTCCTTCCTACTCATTGACCAAGCCGAACATCGAGAGCATCTCATGGGAGCGACCATGTAAGGCGTCCATGGATGCTGCAGATTCCTGATCCGTAGAGTCATGAGAGTCATGCGTGGAAGTCTCAAGGGCCGCTTCAAGCGCCTGAAACAGCGCCGCCAATCCGCCGGCGACATCCTCACGTATGTGGACCCGCAGCACTCGTTTGCCGTGTCTGCGCAGCGATTCGAGATCGCCGAGAGCCTGGGCGCGTTTGAAGACGCCGAATGTGTAAGGTCGGTCAGGAATCGGCGCATCGACCGCCTCGTCGGCAGTGATCAGCAGAAAGAGTCCCGTATTGGGACCGCCTTTGTGGAATTGTCCGGTGGAATGGAGGTAGCGAGGCCCATAGCCGACCGTCGTGGCGATATGCAGCCGATCCCGCACCAGTCCTCGGATCATGTGAAGCTGTTGATCGATGTCCGGCTGTTCGGTGAGATACGCCAACAGCGCCACATAATCTCCGATGCGCGCTTGTTGAAGAAAACGTCGCAACATCTCGGATGCGGAGCTTCCAGTCTCGCGAGCGTAGAACGCCAAGGGTCCTTCTATGACCGCCGGAGATTCTTCCGGCAGTCGAGATCCCTGCCGGACGTCCGCGAGCAGGCGGTTGGTGTTATCCTTACTCTCCTGCACATTCGGTTGATCGAATGGGTTAATCGCAAGAATCGCCCCGGCGGTCGCCGCGGCCATTTCCCACCGGAAAAACTCCTGTCCAAGATCGAGCGGACCTTCCAGTTGGATGTTCACGACCGGCTCGCCCGCCAATTGTAAAGCCGCGAGGCCGCGATCCAGCGACTCGTCACGTTCACCCTGCGCGCGGATGGAGACAAACAGCCGATCCTTCCCATAGACGGATGGATCTCCGAGCGCTTCTCCCGCGACCGGCAGCAACCCGATGCCCTCCTTGCCCGTGCTTTCAGCCAGCAGTTGTTCGAGCCAGAGTCCCAGCGCTCGAAGCGATGCCGAGGTCAAGAGCGTGACCTTGTCGCGGTGGAGCAGAGCCAGTTCCCCCATCACCGCGCCTAAGACGATTCCGGGAGCTTCTTTGACCGACACGCAGGTCGCGTTGACATGCACCATCCGGAGAGCCCGCGCCAGCAATTCAGATACATTGATGCCCATCAGTGCTGCGGGCACGAGGCCGAAGTACGATAAGGCGGAATACCGCCCGCCGATATCGGGAAAGTTCAGAAAGACTCTCCTGAACTTCCGTTCTTCAGCCTGCTTGACCAACGGGGTGCCAGGATCCGTGATCGCGACAAAATTACCACCCGCTTGAAGGCCTTTGATCTTCTTCAGCTTGGTAAAGAAATAGTCCCCGAACGCCAACGACTCGGCTGTCGTCCCGGATTTCGTCGCGACAATAAACAGCGTATCGGCTAAAGGACCTTCTCGTTCGACCTTCAGAATCGTCGCGGGATCGGTCGTATCCAGCACGGTCAACGGGAGCCCTCTTGTTTCCGGTAGACAGGTTTGCTGAAAGACCAGCGGAGCCAAACTACTGCCTCCCATCCCCATATGAACGACGCGCCGAAACCCGGCGCGTCGGGCTTCCTCGGTGAACTCTGAGAGCGCGTCGAGATGGTCCTCCATTTTTTCCGCCACGTGCAACCATCCCAAGGAGTTCCGGATTACTTTCTGATGATGCACATCCGGTTTCCACAAGGCCGTCTCTTTTTGCCAGCAGCGCGAGATGAACCGAGTTTGTTCCAGGGCGTTCAGCCGCTTCTGAACGACCGAGTCGTATCCCGGAAGCGTCAGCGTTTGCCCATCCAGCGGCTCCTTCAATGCCGCCACGCGCTTTCGTTCGATGCTTTCCGTGAGACCATCGAATGCCGTGATGAATTTCCGGATGCCCTCTTCCTCGAGTTGGTCGCTCACTTTCTCCAGATCGATCCCGATTGTATGATGACGATCGAGCATGTCATACGCTTCCGCCGTCTGCTCTTCCAGCCGAGCTGCCGCCCGACCGTGATCACGATAGGCATGTAACGTCTCCAGCGTCAGTGTGTTCACTGTCTCCGGGCCGATCAACGATTCCACATACTTCACGTCGCTTTCACTCGGATTCTTGGTGCTTGTACTGGCCCAGAGCAGTCGCTGCGGTCTTGCCCCCTGAACAGCGAGCGCGCTGAAACGTTCGCCGTGGAAGATTTCTCTATAGATATCGTATGCGACCTTCGCGCAGGCGATGGCCGTCTGTCCGAGGAGGCCGTGACGCGACTTGTCGTCGTTCCTCTCCTCTCGGCGCTGGTCCAATAAGGAATCCACGAGAATGTCGATCCTACTGAGGGAAAAACTCGCCACCGACGCCACGCGGTCGAGCGGGAGCCCTCGCGCCATGCGAGCTGCCAGCCCCTCAAGGTAGGCTTCGCAGACATCGCGATAGCGGGAAAGACCGAACAACAAGGTGACGTTGACATTGATGCCATCCGCGGTGAGCTGGCGGATGGCAATGATCCCCTCGCGCGTTCCGGGCACTTTAATCATCACATTCGGTCGATTGAGCAGTTGCCAAAGGCGGCGCGCTTCCTTCACGGTTCCTGTCGCATCATCAGCCAGGTCCGGGGAGACCTCCAAGCTTACAAAACCGTCTCTCCCGTCCGTCTGGTCATAGACTTGCCTGAACAGCTCGGCGGTGCGTTGCACGTCGTCGAGCGTCAGATCTTCATAAATCTCCCGACAAGTTTTGCCTTCCAGCGCGAGGACGCGAATTCTATCGTCGTAGTCACGACTCCCCACGATGGCTTTCTCCAAAATGGAAGGATTGGACGTGACTCCTCGAATGCCGCAATCTTTTCTCAACCGTTGCATTTCGCCGGAGGTCAACATGCCTCGTCGAATGAAGTCCAACCAGATGCTCTGTCCAAACGTCTGAAGATGCAACAGCGAATTTGTCATGACATCCTTCCCGCTTTAGCCCGCGCTATTCACGAGGGTTCGTAACGAATCCTCGGAGACGCCAGTCGAGGCCCGCAGTGTGAAAATAATGAGCGCCGCGTCTGTTGAACGTCCGAGAATGTCATACCCAAAGCCCCAAAGCGAAGACCTTCGTCTCGAATGTGTCTCCATCCTGACCGTGATCGATACATCCATTCGACCGGTCACGACATCGTGAAACCTCGCTATCATCCTGTCGAAAAGCGCAGTCTTGTGCATGTCATTTCCTTGAGGACAAGAGAAGGGGTCACACAATGTAATCATGCTTATGTTGTTCTCGCGGAAAGCGATGGAGTCGCATTACGGTGCTACTTCTCTTTCGTCAGATGCCCCTCTTAGGTGCTCCATGATGGCCTGAATGAGACCCAAGAAGGTGATCAGCCAAGCTGCGACTGCAACGTACAGCACCAGGTAGGCGCCGGCGGAAAATACCGGTAGGTCCAACAGGCGGCCTATCTCAAAGGTGGAGGTCGCATACATCCCCAACGGAAAGACCAGGCTCCAGTATTGTGATTGGTAGTGCATCGGCATCTGCTGATACACGTGGCGCCATACTCCCAAGGCCAGCAGCAACGGAATCCACCACGTGGCGGTCACCCAGAAGAACAGAGTGAGTCCTTTCAGGAACGGCAACAGTTCCTGCACGATTGTCCAGTCCGCAGCCTTCATAATCAGGTGTGCGCCGGCCACAACCGTAATGGCTTCAGCTCCCATACTGATCCAATACGGCGGAGTGAGCATGTCAGCCGATAGCGGAATGAAGATCAATCGATAGGTGATCATCGTGATGATGAGGGCGTAGAGGAACCCTCCCAGCAAATACAGGCTCAACGAGATGAGGAACAGGCTATCGCGCCAACTACCCAGATGCGAGGCGAGGAGCGTCCCGAGTATTGCAACAGACTCAGTCGAGACGGTGGCTAAAAGCCAAGTGCCTGTCAAGCCTCGCTCAAGAGTGGGTTTGGGTTCGATCACGAAGCTGGCAAGGAAGAACGCATAGAGCAGCAAGATCCACAAAACACCGCCGAGGAACCACAGCGCAAGCCCACATGTCACGTTGCCGACTAAGAGCACCACCTGACTGCCGAGCACACAAGTTCCGGCGACGATCGTGAGACATTCGGGAGCGCTTGCGCTGCCGATCAGATCGGACCACCTCTGCCGTCTGATCAGTATGAGCCGGATAATCATGAGGAGCCAGAGCACACCATAGCCGATAGCCGCGATTCCGAAGAGAGCCCAAGCCAACACCGGCAAATCAGCAAGTTGCGCTCCCACCGAAATAATGCCTGTGGCCATGACAAAGGCAAATGAGCCGAGAGGAAGCTCTCGAATGGAATTCACAATGCGCGTTCGAAGCCTGTGATCACGATGTTCTCGTGGGGCTTCGGCGCAAGCGTGATCGGTGGCCCTGAATCGATTATGCGAGCCGCTGTTCTCGCACATAGACATCGCAAACTGATGCAGGCGAGTAAGGTTGACGTCGAGAAGATCAAGCGCTCACATCTCGATCGCGAGGTCACTGCTTCGCATGCTTCCGAGTAATTTCAATTTTCACGGCAAGATGTCTGCCTTTAAGACGCTCCACCCTCAAACTGCAACTGTTCTTCCTCCTCTTTTCGGAGCGCGGTGATCGTCGATTCCTGCACCCGTCGTTGCACCTCTGCGCGTTCCGTCGCAGTAAGACAGGTTTTGGCCTCCTGAATGGCCGCTGCCAGCAACCCCGAGGCGAAGGAGGAGGAGCGCTGTGAGAGGACCGTGGCCATTGCGACGATCTCAGCGTAGTTGCTCTGGTCAAGCTCCAAGACGAGCTGTCTACCTCGGAGTCGTATTACCCCTGGACCGATTCCGGGAGTGGACCGGATTGTCCGGATCAACGCCGCCACAGGACTGCCGCGCTCGAACCCAAACATGACCATATTCAGAAAACGGCTTTCGAATTCTTTTTTCGCTTCATAAACCCAGCGTCCCTGCTTGAGCCCAGTGATGTCCCCCACAGGCACGCGAAGCGCGGACATATAGGCGGCATGGTCTTGCTCGGTCCCTATCACCCGTTGTGCGCGTTCGATGGCGACGCTTCTGAGAGGCTGTCCGCGCAAGCTTGCGACGAGGTTATGGCCGGCGATGCGCACCTCTTCCTGGATCGCATCCACGGTTTGGGGAAGACCGACCTCCACCGGAGTAGGGGAGGCCTGACTGGGGGCGATGCAGATGCCCGCTGCGAATACGTTTTCGTATCGCTCGCTTCGTAAATACTGATCGACCTTGAGCAACCCATGCGCATCGGTTGGAAGCGCGCTGCCGTTGATGGCAGGGATGCCTCCGAAGCGTGGCCAATAGACACCGAACAGATATGGGATGGGCTCTTTTTTTGTGCTTCCATCATCGGTGTGTCTCGCCACCTGGATGGTGTCCTCCGCCGCGCCGATGGTTTCAGCGTTTCCGATCCACTGGATGTCATGGGCTGCTAAGGCATGGGTTAAAGACTCGCGCAGGGCCGAGCCGCCGATTCCCAAATGCCCGGAGTACGGTTCCGGAGTGATGATGGTGATCGGCGCGCGGCGTCTGATCCCGCGCCGGCGAAGATCGGCATCGACAAGAAACGCGTACTCATAGACGGAGCCTAAGATCGACGCGCCGGGCGCGGCTCCGATTACAATCGGACCGGGCCGACTCACGAACCGTTCGTAGGCTTTCCGTGTCGCCAGCGCCTGTTCGAGATCGAGCACGGAGTGGAGCTTCGCGAGCCCAGAAATCTCCCGCCATTGAGGAACAGCGCCGCAAGCGATCAGGATGGAATCGTAGGAGAGTTCCCGTGCTCCGTCGACCATGATACGACTGTGATCGGCATCGATGGCCGCTACCGATCCGTGAACGAAATCGATTCCTCGCCCCTCTAAGTGAGGCTTGATTGGGAGAGCGATGTCGGACTCGACGCGCCAGCCGACCGCCAGCGCCGGGTTGGACGGGACGAAGTGGAAATACTCCCGGTCTGATACGACGGTAATGCGGCCGGTGGAGCCGAGCCACCGTTTGAGTTCATAGGCGGCAGGGACACCCGCAATGCCGGCGCCGATCACGATGATGTCCTGCACCTCTTCTCCTCTGATCTCGCCTGTCGGTGACCGCCTTACCGCTGGCGCAATCCTGGACGCACCACCTGATACGGCCGCAAGAGGTAAACCACCAATGCAAATCCGCTCCAGATATGTACGAGTCTGCTGAACGGGATAAGAGCAAACAGAGTCATCCCTAATACCATATGAACTTGATAGACCAGCGGCACCTCTGTCACGAAAGAAGCGGCGCCGCCGTGAAACGTGACGATATGACGGGCCCACTGGGCCAAGGGTGTCAGGTTGCCTCCTGACAGCTCCTGGGCAGAAAAATACAGTGTGCCCAAGCCGAAGGACAGGGTGATGAGAATCCATACAAGCACGACCATATCCATCACGCGCGTGGTTGCGCGGATCCTCGGCTCCGTCAAACGCCGATGGATGAGCATGACGAGTCCGATCAAGCAGGCGAATCCGAAGAGTCCGCCGCTGATCATAGCCACCAACTGATGCCCCTGCAGACCAATGCCCAGCATCCCAAACACCTCCGGGATGAGAAGGCCGATAAAATGTCCCAAGAAAAGGAACAACACGCCGACGTGAAAGAGGTTACTGCCGAATCGGAGCGTTCCGCGTCTGAGCAACTCGCTTGAATCGCTGGTCCAGGTATACTGGCCTCGCTCAAAACGCAGCAAACTGCCCAGGAGAAACACGGAACCCGCAATGTACGGGTAGATTTGAAAGAAGAATTCGTGAAGATTGATCATGTCACATCCTCATCGTCTCGAATCGCTTCAGGTCTCACGATGACCGTCTCTGCCAGGCGGTTCTTTCGTCAACGTTCCCGGCGCTCCCATTCGGATCCCGGACTGCTTCCGCCGAAAAAGTCGCTTCATGCTGCGAATTGGGGACGAGACTCCAGACAACGCGGAGCCGGGAGTCAGCGCCGTCAGGGCGTCGAAGGCTCCAGCATAGGGAGAACGGACATCAGCGAGCCGGCTATGCAGGGTCTCCACAACATCTTCGATGCCGACCAATCGCTCTTGCGCCTCCTCCGGCGAAATTAGGGACAGGAACTCGAGGAACAGCGGAAGAAAATCGGGCAACTCGTTACTTGTCACCTCCAATCCGGCCTGACGGTACTCCTCAACAAGGCGAGCCATCGCGGCGCCTCTCTCCCGGGATTCTCCCATGGTATGTTCGAAGATCAACAACGAATGGGCCGGATTGCGATCGAATGTTTCGACATAGGCTTCCTGCAAATCGATCAATCGCCCGCGTTCGAGATAGAGCAACAACAGATCGAGCCGACGCCCCGCATGCTGGCCTCGCCCGGTCTCGGCGGCCACCGTCGCCCGCAACTCGTCGATTGACTGCAGCCAGTTCTGTTCGGGATAGGTCAAGAGCAGGGTGATGACCTTATAGATCTTCACGGCCTGCGGTTTCCTCTCCGGATCTCATCCATGCTGATGAGTTGTGCGTTCGTCCGCTCTTTACCGGCGAACACACTCGCGCCCGTCACCCCCTCGGAAAATCGGCTGTCGGCAGAGAAGCCGCAGGAGCCCTGGTCATCGAAGCTGTGTGACAGGGCCTCCTGATGGCTGGTTGGAATGACGTAACGGTCCTCATAATCAGCGATCGCGAGGTATCTGTACATTTCCTCGATCTGGGTTTCGCTCAATCCCACCCGTGGCAGCGACATGACTGCGTCGCTCCCCATGTCTTTCTTTCGCATGTAGCGACGCATCGCAAGCAGCCGATCCAACGCGCGAACGATGGGCTCTTCCTTTCCAGCCGTCAGGAGATGTGCGAGGTAGCGCACCGGGATCCGGAGCGAAGAGCTGTCGGGAAGCTCGTCCGTCTCAACATGCGCCGTCTCGACTGAATTCGAAACCGGCGAGAGCGGGGGTATGTACCACACCATGGGCAACGTTCGGTATTCGGGATGGAGAGGAAACGCCAGACGCCACTCGACCGCCAACTTATAGACCGGGGACCGTTTGGCTGCCTCCAGCCAATTGTCGGAAATTCCGTCCTGTCTCGCCTGCGCCTGCACAGCCGGATCCTTGGGGTCGAGAAACAGCCCAAGTTGGGCCTCGTACAGATCCTGTTCCTGTTCGACACTCGCCGATTGTTCGATGCGATCTGCATCGTAAAGGAGGACTCCCAGGTATCGCAGGCGACCGACACAGGTCTCCGAACAGATTGTCGGCTGGCCGGATTCGATGCGCGGATAACAAAAGGTGCATTTCTCGGCTTTGCCTGTGTGCCAGTTAAAATAAATCTTCTTATAGGGACAGCCGCTGATGCACATTCGCCAGCCACGACACTTATCCTGGTCCACCAGCACAATGCCGTCTTCCTCGCGTTTATAGATCGAACCGGACGGACAGGACGCGACGCAGGTGGGATTCAGACAATGCTCGCAAATCCGCGGGAGGTAGAACAGAAAGGTGTTTTCAAATGCAGCCAGGCGATCAGGATCGATTCCCTCGACATTGACGTCCTTGAAGCGCTCCCCTGACTCGCCGCCGAGATCGTCGTCCCAATTCGGACCCCCGTCGATCTTGTCCTTGACCTCCCCGGTGATGATGGACATCGGCCGGGCGGTGGGCACCGTCGGTCCTTCCGGTGCGTGCTGGAGTGTGTTGTAGTCGAAAGTAAATGGCTCGTAATAATCGTCGAGCTGCGGCAAGTTGGGGTTCGAGAAAATGTTGGTGAGAATTTTCCAGCGCGCGCCCTGTTTCGGCTTGATCGTGCCGTCCTTCTTACGTTCCCAACCGCCGTTCCAGCGCTCCTGGTTTTCCCATTCGTGGGGATAGCCGACGCCCGGCTTGGTTTCGACATTGTTGAACCAGACGTATTCCATGCCTTCACGCGACGTCCACACGTTCTTGCAGGTAACGGAGCAGGTGTGACAGCCGATGCATTTATCAAGGTTCATAACCATGGCCACTTGCGCGCGGACTTTCATAAGACCTCCATCAGTGAATGGCTCACATCGCTCGAGCGTTAGTAGGATGCTGAAAAAGTCCGCCAGCAGCGTTCTCGCATCGCTCAGAGGCTCAACGTACCGAAGCGTACGCCTCGCTTCTTCGCTCGCTGCGGCCTTGCTGGACAGCCTTTTTGAGCATCCTGAACTTATTCTGGCATGTGCACTGCACGAAAACTTCCGTCATATTTTTGGCCTTAACTGAGTTTTTCCGCAGCCTGCTCCTGTCTGGTCGCAACGGGATCGACGTCCCATGTGACACGGTCGAGCTTCCGCACCACGACCATCTCGTCCCGGTTGGTCCCGACCGTTCCATAGTAGTTATAGCCGTAGGCCAGGTGCGCATAGCCACCGATCATGTGAGTCGGCTTCATGATGATCCTCGTCAGGCTGTTGTGAATGCCTCCGCGCCGGCCCGTGGTCGGAGCCAGCGGCATGTTGATGATCTTGTCCTGCGCGTGATACATCATCGCCACTCCGTGCGGTATCCGCTGGCTGAGGATTGCCCGCGCCACCAATGCGCCATTGGCATTGACGACCTCGATCCAATCGTTGTCCCGGATACCCGCTTCTCTGGCTTCCACCTCCGCCAGCCAGACGATCGGACCACCTCGGGACAGGGTGAGCATCGGACTCGTCTCGCTATAGGTCGTGTGGATTCCCCACTTCTGGTGAGGCGTGATCCAACTGACGACCAGAAAGTTCTCATCGCCGTCTTTCATGTGACGACGAAACGCTTCAACGGATCGAGTATTCACGGGCGGCTTGTAGACGCAGACCTGCTCGCCGAACAGGCGCATCCAGGGATGATCCTGGTAAAGTTCTTGGCGTCCCGTCAATGTCCGCCAGGGGATCAACTCCTGGACGTTGGTATAGCTCCCGGTGTAGGAGACCTTTTCCGACTCGATGCCGCTCCAAGTGGGCGAGGAGATGACCTTCCTGGGCTGCGCAACCAGGTCATCGAATGTGAACCGCTCCTCAGCCCGCCCTTCGGCCAGATGCTTGTGGGATCGGCCGGTTCGCTGGGAGAGGGCCTCCCAGGCCTTGACCGCCACGTGACCGTTCGTCTCCGGCGCCAGTGTCAAGATGGTTTGGGATGCCTGCCGAGCCGTTTCCAGCTTCGGATAGGGCTCTCGATTGTCCGTCTCGCCGTTGATCCGGCCCAGCGCTTCAACTTCTTCTTTACTGTCCCATACGATTCCCTTCGCCCCGGTCCCAAGGTCTCGCGTCAGCGGCCCGAGCGCGATGAATCGATCGTATGTTTCGCCATAGGGTCGCGTGACCAGGGTCATGTTCGGCATCGTCTTGCCTGGGATGGCCTCACAATCACCGCGCTTCCAGTCATCGGCCGATGTCGGCTGACCGAGCTCACTCGGCGTATCGTGCAACAGAGGCGTCAAGACGAGATCTTTCCGCGTGCCAAGGACAGGTCTGGCAAGTTCGGAGAACTTCGAAGCGATCGTTTTAAAGATGTCCCAATCAGCCTTGCTCTCCCACAGGGGATTCACGGCCTCGCACAACGGGTGGATGAAGGGATGCATGTCCGACGTGTTCAGATCGTCCTTTTCATACCAGGTCGCGCTGGGCAGCACGATATCGGAGTAGAGGCAGGTCGAGGACATACGAAAATCGAGTGTCACGAGCAAATCGAGCTTTCCCGTGGGAGCCTCATCCCGCCAGACCACCTCGCGAGGGAGCGGCGCTTTCTGTTCCTTGAGATCGGGAGCCAGGATGCCGTGAGCGGCGCCGAGCAGATGCTTCAAAAAGTATTCATGGCCCTTCGCGCTGGAGCCGACCAAGTTAGAACGCCAGATAAACAGGTTTCGGATAAAATTCTTGGGGTGATCGGGATCTTCCGAGGCGATCGCGAGCTTGCCGGTTTTGAGCTGTTCGACGGTATACGCGACCGGATGTGTTCCCGTCGCCTCCGCTTCGCTCACCACATCGAACGGATTTCTGTTGAGCTGGGGCGCGGAAGGGAGCCAACCTCTGCGTTCGGCCCGCACGTTCCAATCAATGATATGGGCCGCATCCGCATCCGGATCGTCTTTGGCCGTCGGCGAGAGAATCTCGGCCGGCCGCAGGCTCTCATACCGCCACTGATCGGTATGGGCGTAAAAGAAGGAGGTGCCGTTCATGTGTCGAGGTGGGCGGACCCAATCGAGCGCAAACGCCACGGTCGTCCAGCCGGCAAGCGGCCGCACTTTTTCTTGCCCGACATAATGAGCCCACCCGCCGCCCGATCGCCCGACGCATCCGCACATGACGAGAACGTTGATGATCGCACGATAGATCATGTCGGTGTGGTACCACTGGTTGATCCCGTTTCCGAGGATGACCATCGAGCGGCCTCGTGTTTTTTCAGCGTTCTCGGCGAACTCACGGGCGAGACGAATGATCTGACGGCGATGGACACCCGTATGTTTTTCGGCCCATGCCGGCGTATAGGGAATGTCCTGATCGTAGTCCTTCGCCGCCTGATCGTCTCCAAGCCCTCGATCGAGGCCGTAACTGGCCAGCAGGAGGTCATAGGCGGTGACCATGAGCTGGTCGCCGTGAACGGTGCTGAGCCGTCGGGCCGGAATCAGGCGGTGCAGAATCGGCAGGTGATCGTCTGAAAAATAGGGAAAGGCGACCGACACGACTTCCTCGGCTTGCGGCAGCACGCTTAGCGCGGGCGTAATCCGATGTCCGGTCGTCGCATCGATCAGATCGAGATTCCAGCGTCCTTTCTCACGCCACCGAAAACCGATACTGCCCTGAGGGGCGTACAAATGGCCGGTGGCCTCGTCAACAACCACCGTCTTCCATTCCGGATTGTTGGTTTCACCCAATTGACCATCGAAGTCGGATGCTCGGACAAAGCGGCCCGGCTCATATCCGTCGCCGGCGGGCCGCAGGAAGACCAACATGGGCATATCGCTATACTGGCGGCAATAATCCAAGAAGTAGGGACTGCGCGCGGTCAGATGAAACTCCTTCAGGATGACATGGCCGAGCGCCATGGCCAGCGCGGCATCCGTGCCTCGCCGGGGCGCCAACCAGAGATCCGCGAACTTCACGTATTCCGCAAAGTCCGGAGCCACGGCGACGGTTTTGGCGCCCTTGTATCGCGCAGCCGTATAAAAATGCGCATCGGGAGTCCGAGTCTGCGGAATGTTCGATCCCCAGACGACAATGTAAGAGGAGTTGTACCAATCGGCAGCCTCGCACACGTCGGTCTGCTCACCCCAGACCTGCGGCGAGGACGGAGGCAAGTCGGCGTACCAATCGTAAAATGATGGAATGACGCCGCCGATCAACGACAGATACCGGCTGCCCGCCGCAAAACTCACCATCGACATCGCCGGGATGGGAGAAAACCCGGCGATGCGGTCCGGACCGTACCGCTGGATCGTATAGACATTGGCCGCCGCGATCAGTTCTGTGACCTCATCCCACGTCGCGCGCACAAAGCCGCCCTGTCCTCGTATCGACGTGTACTGCTCGCGTTTGTGCGCGTCTTCGACGATCGATGCCCACGCCTCTACCGGTTCTAGCGTCTTCCGAGCTTCTCGCCACAAGGCCATCAAGCGTGCCCGTACCAACGGATACTTGATGCGTTGCGCACTGTAGACGTACCAGGAATAGCTCGCACCCCTGGGACATCCGCGAGGTTCATGATTCGGCAGGTCGGCGCGCGTTCGGGGATAGTCTGTCTGTTGCGTCTCCCAAGTGATCAATCCGTTCTTTACATAGATTTTCCAACTACATGAGCCGGTGCAGTTGACTCCATGTGTGGAACGCACGACCTTGTCATGATTCCAGCGATCGCGATAGGCTTTCTCCCAGGTGCGATCCTCTCGCCTGACGACCCCGTGTTTCCCTGAAAACGTGTCGAGATTTTCACGGAAGAACAGGAGCCGATCGAGGAAGTGACTCATAGGTACCCTTTCCAGAATACGCTACAGGTCGGATGTCCCTGATTCACGAAGCGGACGAAATGCGAACGTGACCGTTTACAATCGTCTCGAATCGAAGACCGTTGCCGATTTGATGGGTCACCATCTGTTGATTCTCACGTTCCCAATATTTATATGGCGGAAGGTTGACAGTCCGATACCCAGACGAGTCTGATTTTGAAGTCGTCGTTATTAAGATATGAAGCTGTCGTATTAATGAGGACGGTCTGTCTCAACTTGGAGACAGGTCCACGAAGAGCATATGCGCATGAATTCATGCGGGGAGAGATTTGGGAGACGTGACTACAAAGGGAGATGTTCCTGGCAGGATGCTGAAAAAGTCCGCCGGCGGCGCTCTCGCGTCGCCCAGAGGCTCAACGTACCGAAGCGTACGCCTTGCCCTCTTCGCTTGCTGCGGCCTTGCCGGACAACCTTTTTGAGCATCCTGGAGGGATTCCGACGTGAGCACCGTGCGGACCATTCCAGCCATATTGTCGGCATCAACCGAGTTTTTCCGCAGCCTGCTAAAAGTCGTGAATGAGGATCTGCTCCGCCCGTCGGCAGAGTTCACGCCCATAGTCTGTCCACAGCCCTTGTCCCCAGTAGCGATAACAGCTGGTCTGGGAAGCCATCAAATGGAACAGCGCGTTACGATAGCGAGGGTCGCGCGAGGGGACGTCCCTCTTGATCACTTTGTCATAGAAGAGCGCGCTGACTTTTTCCATCGGTCCGATCAGACTTTCATAGCCCTGAACCCAGGAGATGTTGTTGGTCCAACTACCTCCTTCCATATGGAAACGATGGTCTTCGCTTTCCAGGTTTTTGATGATTTCAGCCAACCGCTGAGGTCCGCCGCCCGGCTCGAAACGATCCCAAATGCGCTTCTGGAACAGTGGCTGCAGCACGGGCAAGACCTCCTCCGTGACTCCGGAGGCGAAGAGGTGCTCCAAGTACTCAGTGCCGTTCATCAGAGGCGTGTCCGTGCCTGAACTCTCGCGTACGACTTCCAGATACTTGGGAGGAAACTCGTTCATCATGACACCACCGTTCTCGCCGTCGGCGATTTGAGTCACCAGCGGCGGAACAGACACCCCGCCGATCGTCCACCGGGACAAGCCCTTGGCTTCGTAATAGGGCTGCATCTGCCCGGCCAGTTTGGTATCGCTGCCTTGGGTCTTGATGAGGGCGACGATGCTCTCGCTCTCTCCGTGAGAATTCCGGCAGATGAGCCGATGAGGGATGTGCTTGCGCTCCGGTCCAGCGCCGGTCGCAGGCTGCTCCACTGTATGCTCCTGAACAAGCAGCCAGGTGAAGCCGCAGTCCTTCAAGGTCTTGATGAATTCGTAGGCGACGTCCGGATGGTTGGGTAAGGCCATTTCAGACGGGGAAAACCCACGGACATGGGACAGAGCCTCAAGCCCAAAAATGGCGGTAAAATGATGTTGCCAGGCCCTGACGTGCAACCGGTAATCTTGGACCGGCGTCGAAGGGGCGACCGCGTGGCCCCACGGACACCCGAGCCATTCGACCGCATGGCGATAGAGAGGATCGCAGGTGATCCGCTTCAGGTTGTCGAACACCTCATGGAGTCCCATCTGACGCATGCCGTGGAGCAGCGTGCCCGAATACTCGAGCATGACGCGCGGTTCTTTGCCTTCATGGATGAGTTGCGGAATGAACTCCCCCATGCGTTTGTAGCACCAGACGAATACGGACGCGTTATGGTTATCGCCGATGCCCTGGTGATCCATCATATACTTGAGATTGCTGATGATCTCGGCGCTGCGAATCTCGTTACCACCGGCGGGAATCAGTGGCTGATGCATATGCAGCGCCACAGCGGCGGCGCTCTTGATGCGCTTGAAGTCGAGCCGACTCTCCGGAAGGTACCTCGACCCCACGGCAGCGTCCATCAAAGCACGCTCAATCAGCTGTTCCCACCCGGAGATGTTGGGCAAACCATCGACATATTCCTGAAGTTCAGCCATACGCCGTACCTTCCTGCCGGCCTGATCTCATCACTTGTGCCGGATGTAATTGTAGATGTTGATGTAATCCTCGCCCGGTCGGCTCCATGAAAAGTCGTAGCGCATGCCATTGACCATCAGTCGGCGAAATTCTTCCGGATAGCGGTACCACAGCCCTATGGCTCGACGTAAGGCCGACTCGACCCCGCCATGGTCCGCCTGATGGAAAACGTAGCCGTTGCGCTCATCAGTCGGCCTGTCGCTATAGTGGCGAACAACCATGCTGTTGAGCAGCCCTCCAATTGCCCGTACGATTGGGACCGTCCCATACTTCTGACCGATCATCGGCGTGAGCCCGCAGGGTTCGAAGAGACTGGGCACAACGACCATGTCCGCGCCGGCATAGATCAGATGGGCCAGGTCTTGGCTGAATCCTATTTCCAGGTGACAGTCCGGATGATCGTTCAAGTGGCGCTTCAACTGCCAGAAGTGTTCGTGTATCCCATGTTCCGAGCTCGGGTCTAGGAGCACAAACTGTGCGCCGTTCGCCAACGAATAGAACAACGCATGTCGAATCAGATCGATCCCCTTCTGGGCATCGAGACGCCCCACGTAAGCGATGATCGGCTTATAGTCCTTGCGCAGCCAGAATCGGTCGCGCAGCGCCTCCTTGTTCGCATATTTTCTCTCAAGGCTGTTCACGCCGTATCGATGGGGAATCAGCCTCTCGATCTCAGGATTCCAGGTCTCGTAATCCAGGCCGTTGAGCACGCCGCTGAATTTGCCTTGGTGCACAGACAGCGAGTGCCCAAGCCCGAATCCCTGGTCTGTATAGCGGGCCTCCCAGGCGTGCTGCGGCGAGACCGTCGTGATGAAGTTCGAGTACAGGATCGCGCCCTTCGTCAAATTCACTGCCGCGTGGTTGAAGTCATCGCGCATCCGGTAAGGATGGAAATAATACTCAGGACGGCAGAGGCCCGTCGCCCAAAGGATGTTCTCGCCGGCAATCCCTTGGTGCCGGAAATTGTGCACGGTGTAACACACCCGCTGATTGTGCATACCGGCGTGTTTGTAGATTTCATACAGCAACACCGGAACGAGTGCCGTGTGCCAGTCGTGACAATGAATTACGTCAGGCCGTTTGTTGGTCCGCAACAGAAATTCGAGAGCGGCCTTACTGAAAAAAGCCCACCGCATATACTCGTCCGGAAACCCATAATACGAGGCGCGATTGAAAAAATGGTCCTGCGAGTGCGGTTCGATAAAGAAGCACTTGCGACCATGTACATAGCCGAACCACACAGAGCAATGCACCGCACCGCCGTACCAAGACACCCACAGGTCCGCCAAGGTCACGCGCAACCCCCAGATGTGGTCGTATCGCATGCAATCGTACTTCGGCAGAATAATTTCCACTGCGTGACCGTGAAGTTCGATCTCCCTGCTGAGGCCGAACACAACATCGCCCAACCCGCCGGCTTGGGCCACCGGAGCGCATTCTGTCGCCACCATGACGATATACATAGAGCACTCGCGAACAACTTGCTGATACAAGGTCGAGGGATTCCACCCTCGTGGCTGCTCGAGCGGTGCAGGTCTTCATCAAGGAGGTTGAGGCGCAGATCAGGAGGCTCAAGATAACCTTCCAGGAATACGCCGCAGACCTGATGTTTCTGATTCACGAACCGGACGAAATACGAACGTGACCGTCTACAATCGTCTCGAATTGAAGACTCTTGCCGATTGATGGATCATCATCATCTGTTGGTTCTCATGTTCGCAATGTTTATATGGCGGAAGGTCGGCAGGGCGATACCCAGATGAGTCTGATTTTGAAGTCGTATTTATTAGGACATGAAGCTGTTGTATTAAAGTGGATGATCTGTTTCAGTTTGGAGGCGGGTCAACGAAGCGCATATGCGCATGAGTTCATGCGGAAAGGGATTTGGGAGCGGTATTGTCCCTTTCATTCCACCACCCAGATCGCAAATCCCTTGGCGTCGTGCAGGAGATGGTCGGTCGTGCCGTCGCCGAAGATCTGTTTGATCCGCGAGATCCCCTGCCGTCCCACGGCGATGGTATCGTGATGCCCGCTTCTGGCCTCTTCGAGGATATTTCTGGCAATATTGTCATCATGACCATAACTTCACCGCCACGTGGCTCATGTCGAACCCAGACTGTGCAGCGTCTCGCGCGCCTGCTTCAGGACAGGACACTCTGATTCCCGTTCCTCCTGAATCCAGGCGTTTTGCTCATTGCACGACTGCGCGCTCAATTGCGCCTCGCCAGCTGGATCCTCAGATCCGCCACGCTCAAGCAGCCTCCGCGGCATGGGCATGGGTTTGAGCACATGAAAGAGGGTGACGACGACATCAGGTGTTCGGCTCAGGAGAGATCCGACGTACCAGACAATGCGATGGGAGTTCTTGGACTTGTCGACAGCCAGAAGAATTCGCACAGCGGACGACATAATCGTCCTCCTTGAGTTGAACATAGACCAATCTCTTCGCTCTTCGTAAGAGCTACTCCATGATGGGTGAAGAGAATTATTTTGACCGAGAACACCAATGTTAAACACAGCCGATTTATCTCATCCTTCCTTCATCCCCAGCACTACGGACCACGCCATTCCCACCGCTACGAGCCACAGCATCACCCCAAATGAAACGGCACCACTGACCACCACGAGGCAACAGAGGAAGGTGAGCATCTGGGCTAAAACCTCACAAGAATCCAGACACCGCTTCGCATATGGTCGGCGCGTTACCGATGTTGAGCGGCCGACTCTGCATGATGATGTTGCTCCTGACCGACGATCTGCTCTTGATTTGTCAGGGAAATTTGATAGCTCAGGCCCATTCGATAGAGCATGATCCGCTTCTGTCGGCTCAGGCGATCGATTGCGAGAAACACTTCGCTCCAAGTAAAGTCTGGCTGTCCGATAGTCAGGATCTCGTCCATCGTCATCACTTCGTATCGTTGAAGCATGTTCAGGATGGCCGCTTCTCTATCCGTATGTCTCGTGGTCACAAGCTGTTTCCTTCTCCGCGATGAACCAATAGGTTCGCATTGAATGTTCGATCTCGTCGCAATGACAGTACGAACTCTCAGGAACCCCCAATTACCGTCCTCTCACAGACCAAGTCGTCCGTCGCAGCGGCAAGCTGGGCTGTGAACATTCCTCCGCAACAGGGACAACCCACTCCTCCTTTCAGTCTCATCATGTGCGGAGGCGTGTCTTATTCGGACCAGCACAGGATGCACGAAGTCACCAGCACCGACAGAATCAAGAGTACAGTAAACACCGTCGCCTCATTCAGGAGGATAGGAGTGAGGCGCTCGTATTCGTGGGAGTTAGCCGGTCTTATTTATAGGAATTGTCCTACATGGAAGCGACTCGATATAACTAGAGGGCACGGGGGGACGGGTTGTCGTGATCATTCCACGAGGTGATGTTGTACTGCGTAGCGGGCCAGGTCTGCATTGGCCTTGAGATTCAACTTCTCTAGGATGCGGGTACGGTAGGTACTGATGGTTTTGATGCTGAGGGACAGTTGGTCGGAAATCTCCGTGATCGTGCTACCGCCGGCAATCAAGCGAAACACTTGGTCCTCGCGATCGGATAAGGAACGGTGAAGCGGTTGCTCGTGGTCGCCGTGTTGATGAACATGCGATGTCAGGAGTTCAGCCGCTTTGGGTGTGATGTATTTTCCTCCGCGCGAAATCACTTTGATGGCCTGCACCAATTCTTGTGGAGCGCTTTCTTTCGTGAGATAGCCGGCCCCACCGGCACGTAACACGCGTACGGCAAACTGGTCCTCCGGGTGCATGCTCAATACCAACACGGGAAGGTTTGGGGAAAGCCGTTTCAATTCATGCAGACCCTCCAACCCGCCGCGTCCCGGCATCGTTAAATCCAACACAACCACATCCCACCGGCGTTGCTGGGCCTGCTCAAGCAACTCAGGAACATTTGACGTCTCACCGATCACGGCTCCGGAAAACTCATCGGTGAGAATCTGAGCCAGGCCACGGCGCAGGTACGGATGATCGTCTGCAAGGAGAATATTAATCATCGCTCATCCGAGATAGCGGCATTCTGACGGTGACCGTTGTTCCTATTCCCGACGTGCTTTGAACTTGACATTCCCCGTAGCTCGCTACGGGGTTGGCCTCTCCTTCCGAGAAGTCTTCGGAATTGAGTTCTGTGATACCCCGCAGCTTGCTGCGGGGAGCTTCATTGTCGAACGCACCGCCCTGTTGTTGAGCGCGTAGACGCATTCCCAACAGGCCGAATGCTGTTGGCCCGAACTGTTCTGCAGGGGTAATGCCTTTGCCGTTATCTCTGACTTGCATGATCACATGTTCGCGGGTTTCTTCCAATCTGATGTCCACATTGCTGGCATGGGCATGTCGAGTCACGTTCGTCAAGATCTCTTGGAGAATGCGGAAGAGCGCGGTCGATTGCTGAGACCCTACACCAATGCGGTCCGGCGAAATGCTGGTGGCACAGGCGATTCCAGTTCGATGGCGAAACTCACGCGCTTGCCATTCAACCGCGGCTTCCAGGCCGAGTTGATCCAACACACCGGGTCTTAACGTCGTCGCGATCTCACGCACCGATTGAATGGTGGCGTCAACGAGCTTCAGCGACGAAGCCAGTCTTGAAAGGACGGCAGATGGCTCGAACGAGCCCTTCGATTCTATTACTTGCTTGTAGACCCACGACACATCCAGTTTTAAGCCTGTCAAGGCTTGCCCCAACACATCATGAACCTCCAACGCGATTCTTCCTCGTTCTTCTTCACGTACCGACTCCAAGCGAACGGCGAGGGCCGCCAGTTGGTTGCGGGAATTAAGCAGCGCCTCTTCTCCGCGTTTCCGATCGGTGATGTCCATGGAATAGCCGACGATGCCGATTGGAGCGCCGCTGTCATCCCGCAGCAAGGTGAGCGAGAGTTGGGCAAACCGTAGTGCTTCGGACTTGGTGCATCTCCGAATTTCGATCTGGTGGGTTCCTTTGGTTTTTGCAGGGGTAAGCACATCGCGTTCCAGGAACTCACGGTCCTCTATCGGGTAGACAAACGAGATATGTTTGCCGAGGGCCTCTTGTACTGTATATCCAAGGAACTGTTCCGCTCCCTTATTCCAGCTCGTCACGTCGCCGTTCATATCAACAGTGATAACCGCTTCTTGGATTTGATTGATGATATCAGCCTGCCTACGAATCAGTTCATTCGCGTGTCGTTGCGCAGTGACGTCGGCCCAGAGGCCGACGAGTTCTTGTGGGGTTCCGTCTGACCGCCGGATCAGCACCGCTTGGTCCCGGAACCAACGGTACTCGCCGTTGTGTGTCTGCCAGCGATATTCAGTCGCCAGTGCGCCGGCTTCGGACAGTTTGTTGAACTCCATCAGGGTCTTCTCCTGATCGTCGGGATGAAGCCGCGATGCCCAAAGGGATGAGTCATCTACAAAACATTTTGGTGAATACCCGGTCACCGTCTCAACATTCTCACTCACCCACAAGGCGCCATAGTCTCCCGAAGGCTTTGCCGAGTACATCACAATGGGCACACTGCGCAAAACCAACGCTTGTCTGGCGTGGCCCACCATCACGGCCTTCTCAGCCTGGCGGCGCTTCGCCAAGTCGTAGAAGATCACGAGTCCTCCCCCAATGGCAAGGACAATGGTTAAGAGGGTTCCACCAAGAATGATCGACAACGTGAATGAGGCTGCGCTGTCTGTCTGCTTCGACCAGCCGGCCAATAATATCTGCTCCTGCTCCCGCATCTCACCGAGCACGATTTTGATCTTGTTCATCGTCTCCATGCCGGCGTAGAGATGCACCCTGAGCTCATTTGCGTCAATCTTTCCAGCATCCCTGAGTTCGATCAATGTTCGGAACTGTGTCAGCCTCAGATCGATCAGACGACGTAACGCCAGCATATGTTGTCGCTGGACCTGACTTTCCGACGTCTGATCAGCAAGGGTGCGCAACGCCTCCTCTATGTCCTGACTCTTCTCACGATAGGATTGCAGGTATTGCCGTTCACCTGTCAGCAGATCGATCTGTTGCCTGGATTCTAAGTCTTCCGTGAGGAAAAGCAGCTGCTCAATCGTTTCTCTGATCTCATGCGTTTGCACGACTCGGGATTCACGATCGATGAGGTCAGCGGTACTACGATAGGAAATGATCCCGATTCCAAGCAAGAGAATGAGCGCGGTACCGAGGCCTACCGCGATCTTCTTCTCAAGCGAAACCTGGATCAGACGTTCAAGCATTGACCTGTCTCCTTGCCGACGCTGCCGCATTCGATCGCTGCCTCTCATGACGAGATGCTAAAGATTGCTATGACCTACTTGACGAACGTCGAAGCAGTATCACCATGATTAGCCCCACCACGGTAACCATTGTGCCGATGCCGATCCATTGGAACGTTTGATGAAGCGTTGTGGAGGAGGCCGCCCATTGCTCACCGAGCAGATAACCCGCTGTGATGAAGGTTGTAGACCACACCACCGCGCCCGTGTAGGCAAAAATTGCAAAGGTGGGATATTGAAGTCCGGCTGCACCTAACGTGAGTGCGCCCAGATGCCGCAATCCTGGTACAAAGTAGGCAACAAGGAGTCCATACTTTCCCCATCGGCTTACCCACCGCTGCGCAGTAAGAAAGCGTGTCTGGTCGATATGGAGCCATGGCCCTAGTGTCGTGGGGACGCGTGCACCCAAGAGATGACCGAGGCCGTAACTGATCGTGATTCCACAGGCGCTGCCCAGCACGGCGGCTGACAGGGAGAGCGGTGTCGACAGTTCACCTTTAAAACTCAAATAGCCGACAAATAGCAGTAGCGTTTCATCGGGGATCGGGAGGCCGACAATCCCCAACATGAGCAGCAGGACAATGGCTGGATACTCATAGTTGTGGATCCATGCAAGCGTTGTCTCCATGATGTTCCGGCCACTGCCTTTCAATTGATCTACAATGACTGAGACGCCTTCACCAGGTTCTCGCCAGATTTTGACATCAGACCCATGTGGGAAAAGTCGTCGCTGCGCGTATTACTGGAACTGGTCCGACTCCCGGATGAGCTTCGGCGGCGTCGCTGCTCCATAGTTCGCATCCACAGTATGCTCCCATACTCCATCATGCTCCGATGACATTCCCCACCCTCGTGCATACACCAACTGTAAAAGCGGTTGTCCTTCAGGACCGGCGCCGGTGACACGACCGACGATGGTCATATCGGCCCAATGGCGGTACGAACGGGGAAATGTTTGATGTTTCTCCACGACGATCCAATACCATCCTCCTTCCTGATCGTTTGGGCTGGGCGGAAGCTGAGGACGGTAGTTCTCATTGAGCGGGCGATTCTTCACGTGCAACCAGAGGTCTCCGTCCCGCATCTCTTCCTTTACGATGACGGCCCCCAACAGGACAAGGCGATCTTGATAGAGATGAGGTGAGGCAGCCAGCGTCGAAAATGTGAGATTTGGGACGGCCTCACGCAGATATTTTCGCGGTACGGCGGTACACCCGACGCTCACGCACAGAGCTGATAAACAGAGGATTCGAACCAGAATGGTAAGGCTCATCATCTAGATACTCCTGCTTCTCTGTTGATTTCCGCAAACGTTATTGATCCCTGGCGAGGACCCTCACGCTCCTCCAGTGACTATCGGGATTGAAGGCGGTTGTCTTGGACGCAATCGCGAAGGTATTCTTCCCCAGATCCTGTTCGTAGACCGCTCCGTCCTGATTGACCAGAAAACTCATGTTGCCGGAGATGCCGTACTCCGTCGGATATGCAATCAGGGCAAACCCGCCGATCATGATGCCCTTGATCACATAGTTGTAGGCTCCACCTGGAGCAGCCTCGCCCTGCTCCATGAGAATCCGGTAGAAATATCCATGGTAGGGGGGTCAGCGGTTTGGAGGTCGCGTCCGTATAGCCTTCGCTCATTGCGGCAGCCAGCAACGGGCTCAGGGGACTCGGCGGCTCGCCCGCCTTCGCCGGCCAATAGAGGCCATCTTTGGTTCCGGGCGTGCTCACGAATCGTGGGGCATAGTCGGGTATGCCATTGCCATTCATATCGAGCGTGGCGTACTCGTTCGCGGCATCCACAATGGTGAAACAGGCCTGCATCGCCGCCCATTCGTTACGTCCGATGCGGCGGGCCAAGATTTCCTGTTCGCCTTGGGGGGTGTCAAACCGCCAGCCACTGGGGGATTGCACGAGTGGAATGGGCATGGGCCAAGCGCTACGACCAATCACGAGGACCGCGCGCTGGTTCCCTTTAACCACCAGTGAGTGTGTCTCGCCGTAGGCCTTGAGAAACGCCTCGCGGTAGTGCTGATCGGCCACGGTGTCACCGGAACGGAATAAGTCTTGGCCGTGCCGGCCAAGTATGGTCTGTAGCCTCGCAGAATCGTCCGCTCTGATCGCTTCTACCAGCGCGACCTTGCCTTCTTCCGGTGAGGCGAAGGTCTGTTGCGAAGCACAGCCTATAAGCTCTCCAGCAGCCGACGTGAGAAACATAACTACCGCGAGGGTTCCGCTCCACCTATCAAGCTGGTTCTGCATACCTACCTCCTCCCGTACGACGGTTCATTGTTTTATTCATGACGACGAAGACAACAGCAAGGTGAGCATGTGAGTTAGGGTCGATGTCACAGGCTGCCATCTATCGCGAAACCAGAACCTGCACATGCATTCGTTCGAAAGGAATGGATGCTCATCATACCACCATGGTGTGTCAAGGTGGACAGCGAGATCTATTGAATATGGAGATGGTTTGACGAGCGATGTTTGGCTGGGGCAGCCGTTTTCGGAGCCGAGGCCATTCAAAGATTCGTTGAAACCTCAGATTGCCGGCTGAGTAACTCGGAATAGATGGTTCGATATCAGGAGAGATATGCGGGAATGCCTATCCTATTTGATGCTGCATAAAAGCCAGTGGGATAAGTCCTTCGCCTACATACATTCCTTCCCATTGAAGTACATACAGGTCGACTCGCCTGATTTGACCTTCCAGGTTTTGATCAGCGGACGTTGATCCTCACCCCGCATTTCAACGACAAAATCTACAAGGCCGGAAATGGGAAGTTTTTCCATGTGCGGCTTCGCGGCTTCCGGTACTTCGATGTAAAACACACTGGCGCTCGTTGAGATAAGGATCTGACTCTGTTCCTTGTCGATATAAATTACCGGGCTGTAAAAGCTGCGATCCTCAGCGCAAGCCTGTGTGACCGGCAAGATTACTGCACACAAAAACAGGGGAAGGCTGTAGATGAGTAGTTGCCGCAAACGCATCAGTAATGCTCTTTGTCCGGACGACAGTAGAACATTAGTACATTCCGAGAAAGATGTGAACTGCAAAAAACGGGTCAACGAATGAGTACGTCAGCGGGAGTGACGCAACCGGATTTGATCCAATAGGTCTTCACGTCAGGTTCAGAATTCATGAGCGAGACCAGGAGATAGGCGGGAAGGGGCAAGTTGATCTTGGGCCATATCTCTTCGTAATCGGTAGCGATTTTGATATCGGTGATCGACGGCCGCGCGGGATCGTGAGGATGTGAGTGATAGACGACTTGTAGATCGAGTCCGTTGTTCCGCATGTCCTTCTTGGCGGATGAGAAATCCTGCATGTCCATGACAAAAGCGATTTCCGCTCGTTCGTCCGGCGAGAGCCGCTCAAGATGTGCGGCTTTTGCCGAATCGAATGACGATAGGCTTTGCGCGCCTTCCATCGCGACGATGTTCTTGATCCGATAGAGACGGCTGACTACTCCATTGGTTCCAGCCAAGAGCCCACAACATTCGTAAGGAGTGAGTTCCTTAGCATGGGCGATGATGTCGTCGAGAATCTGTCGGGGGATGATAAGGTCGGCCACGTTAAATCGTGCAAGTGACGGTATAGTCCAGACTAAGATCTTTGATCTTTGGATTGGGTCCGCACAGAGGGCAGGCCGGATCCTTCGGACGGTTGACCTTTCGAAATTTCATCTCGAGCGCATCGTAGATCAATAATTTATCAGCGATCGTCTCTCCGATGCCGAGGATTTCTTTGATTGCTTCCGATGCCTGGAGGATTCCCATCGTGCCGGCGAGGACACCAAGCACACCGGCTTCCTGGCAATTGGGGACCAGTCCGGCTGGCGGAGGCTCCGGATAGAGACATCGGTAGCAAGGATAGCCTTGGTGCGGCTTGATCGCCGTCAGCTGACCCTCGAACCGAAACATGCTGGCGGAGATCAGCGTTTTCTTGGCAAAGAAACAGGCGTCGTTGACCAGAAACCGGGTCGTGAAGTTGTCCGATCCGTCCAACACGATATCGTATTGCGAGACGAGGGGGAGGATATTTTCTGCATCGACAAGCTGATGGTACGCGTTGATCGTAATTTCAGGATTGATGGCCGACAAGGTTTTCCGGCCGGACTCCACCTTTGGCAGTCCAAGCGTCGCGGTCGAATGCATGATCTGTCTTTGTAGATTTGAGAGGTCGACGACATCCCCATCGACCAAGCCGATTGTCCCAATGCCTGCTGCAGCGAGATACAGACCGGCCGGCGAGCCCAGGCCACCGGCACCTATCAGCAGAATCTTGGCCCGCTTGAGCTTGAGTTGTCCCTTGCCACCGACATCCTGAAGAATGATGTGTCGGCTGTAGCGTTGAATTTCCGATTCGGAAAGGTCCATCGTTATTCGACCACGTTCAATTCAATCGGATCGACGACACAGCCCTTGGCTCGCAGCCCGGCGACCGCCCGTTCAATTTCCACCGTCTCACCGGACAACTCCACGTCCGCCCAGCCCGTGGTATCGCGAACATCGGCTCGCCTGACGTCGGTCACGACCTTATATTCGCGTCCGATCTGGTAGATAATCGGCTCCCTGATCTTGTCTTCAGGAAAACGGATATGGAAGCGCAAGTGTACCATGGTTACCCTCCCGCGATCGCCGGGACGATGGAAACCTCATCGCCATCCTTGAGGGAGGTGTCTTTCCCTTTAAGAAAACGAATGTCTTCTTCGTTGACATAAATGTTCACGAAGCGACGAAGTTCCCCTGTTTCATCGCACAGGCGATCTTTGATGCCGGGATGCGCACTGTTCAACACCTCGATCATCTCCACGACGCTGCCGGCTTTGGTCTCGACCTCACCCTGGCCTTTGGTCAGGGGGCGAAGCGGAGTCGGAATACGAACTTTAATCATGCGTCACCACCACCGTTCTTTCCCATTTTAAACGTCTTTTCGAAGTCCACTAGGCTGGGCTGAATGCGTACTGGGCGACCAACCGAATCGATCACCGCTTCTTGAGTCTTTAGGCCGTTGCCGGTGACATAGGCCACCGTCACCTCATCCTTTTTGATCGTCCCTTGCTTGACGAGCTTCTTGAGCACGCCGATCGTGACGCCTCCGGCTGTTTCCGCGAAGATGCCTTCGGTTTGGGCCAGCAGTTGGATGCCTTCAACCACTTCTTCATCCGTCACCATGTCCATGGAGCCATGACTCTCGACGGTTGCCTTGAGCGCATAGTATCCATCGGCAGGGTTGCCGATGGCCAGGGACTTGGCGATTGTTTGCGGTTTTACCGGCTTGAAAAAATCTCGTCCCTCCTTGAACGCGGTAGAAATCGGCGAACAGCCTTCTGCTTGGGCGCCGTTAACCTTCGTGCGAACGTTATCAATAAGACCCAAAGCTTTCATCTCATGAAGGCCCTTCCAAATTTTGGTCAAGAGTGATCCTGATGCCATTGGAATGACGACTTGATCCGGCGTTTTCCATCCCAGCTGTTCCACTGTCTCAAAGGCAAGAGTCTTGGAGCCTTCAGCATAGTAGGGACGGATATTGATATTCACGAACGCCCAGCCATGTTCGCCGGCAATCTCGCTGCAGAGCCGGTTGACATCGTCGTAATTGCCTTCGATCTCGACGACGTGCGGCTTATAAATGAGATTACCGAGCACCTTCGCGGCCTCAAGGTCGCCGGGGATGAACACGTAACAGTGTAGATTGGCGGATGCGGCATGGGCAGCGACCGAGTTCGCCAAGTTGCCGGTCGATGCGCAAGCCACTGTTTCAAAACCGAGCTCGCGCGCGCGTGTGAGGGCCACGGCGACGACGCGATCTTTAAACGACAGGGTTGGATGGTTCACCGTGTCGTTCTTAATATAAAGCTCGTCGAGACCAAGATAAGCGCCAAGATTTTTGGCGCGTACGAGCGGAGTAAACCCCGCGTGCGGTCCCACGAAGTTCGTGCTTTCGACCGGCAGCAAGTCGAGGTAGCGCCACATGCTGCGCGGACCATCCTCGATCTTTTTACGCGAAATAGTCTTCTTGATCTCGTCGTAGTTGTACTTCACCTCAAGAGGACCGAAGCACATTTCGCAGACATGGATCGCCTTCGTCGGGTATTCCTTGCCGCACTCTCGGCAGACCAGCGCTTTCATTTTGTTCATCGTCGCACCACCTTATCAAATCCTATGCAGAGGGACGCATGGCACATCCGGCATAGGGGTCCCCATCGTCGAACAGCTCGGTAATCGTCGGATGTTCCCCGCAGAGCGCACAATTCGGGTTCCGGCGGACTTTGATTTCTCGGAATTGGGTTTTGCGCGCATCGAAGTCGAGCAGGCGGTCCGTCAGCGGCCGTCCGATGCCTAGGACGAGCTTCAATGCTTCGGTCGCCTGAATCGTTCCGATAATGCCTGCCAAGACTCCGATGACTCCGGCTTCTTGACAGGATGCGACCAAGCCGGGCTGCGGAGGCGCCTTGAACACGCAACGATAGCAGGCTGATTTCTTGGGGATGATCGTGGTCACGCGTCCGTCGAATCGAAGGATGCCGCCATGGACCAGCGGCTTCCCGGCGAAAAAACAGGCGTCATTGATCAAAAACTTCGCCGTGAAATTATCGACACCATCAATCACGACATCATAGTCGCCGAAGATCTTGAGGGCGTTGCCGGCCGTGAGCCGTTCCTCGTACATCGACACGGAGACGTCGGGGTTCAACGCCTGGATCTTTTCTTTGCCTGAGAGGACCTTGGGGCGGCCCACGTCGGGAGTATGATGAAGAATTTGGCGTTGGAGATTGGTCAGGTCCACCACGTCGCTGTCGATCAACCCAATGGTGCCGACACCCGCCGCAGCCAAATACAATGCTGCCGGGGAGCCGAGACCACCGGCGCCGACGAGAAGAACCCGGGATTTGGCGATTTTCTTCTGCCCCTTGCCGCCGACCTCGGGCAGCAGGATGTGCCGGCTGTAACGGTTGATCTGTTCTTCGGTGAATTCCATCGATCGAGACGTGAAACGCTAATTGTTATTCGTTAATCGATCGTTCCTGCCGTAGCGATTAACGGCATTTCAGATGTTAAAATACTTCTCAATGCTGATGTAGCGCTCGCCTGTGTCGCACAGGATCGTGGCGACATTCTTGCCGGGTCCCAGTTCATCGGCGATTTTTTGGGCAGCGAACACATTGGCGCCGGCAGAAATGCCCACCAGCAGGCCTTCCTTCTTGGAAAGCTGTTTCGCAGTCTGATAGGCCTCGTCATCCGTCACGGTGATCACGCGGTCGAGAATTTTTCGGTTGAGGACCTTGGGAATAAAGCCCGCACCGATCCCTTGAATCTTATGCGGCCCCGGATCGCCGCCGGACAAGACCGGTGAGGTCGCCGGTTCGACGGCGATCACCTTGATTTGCGGGTTTTTTTCCTTGAAGAATTCGCCGCATCCTGTGATGGTCCCACCGGTTCCAACAGCCGCCACAAACGCATCGATCTTTCCTTCGAGGGCGTCCCAAATCTCCGGCGCTGTCGTTACCCTGTGCATGGCGGGGTTGGCGGCATTCGAGAATTGATCCGGCATAAAGTACGACGGATTTTGGGCTAAGATACTTTCCGCCTCCTTAATAGACCCCTTCATGCCCTCCCAGGCCGGTGTCAACACCAGCTGTGCGCCATACGACGACAGCAAGCTGGCCCGTTCCATGCTCATGCTTTCCGGCATCACAAGGATCAGTTTGTACCCACGCACTGCCGCGACCAAGGCCAGTCCGATACCCGTGTTTCCGCTGGTCGGCTCAACGATAGTTCCGCCCGGCTTGAGTTTCCCCTGACGTTCTGCCTCATTGATCATATTGAGGCAGATCCGATCCTTGACGCTGCCGCCGGGGTTGAAAAACTCGACTTTCCCGTAAATCGTCGCCGAGCCTGGCTTTGAAAGACGGTTCAACCGCACAAGCGGGGTCTTGCCGATCAGCTCGGTGATATCGTTGTGCAGCGCTGTACTCACCGGCCCCCTCCCATATAAAAGAGAAATTCCACATGATCTCCTTCATTGAGGTGGGTCGTGGCAAGATGGTCACGATCCAGCACCTTGTCGTTGACCTCGACGGCGACCATCTGCGGCTCGATGTTCTTTGTCTTGAGCAAATCAAGGACGGTTCCGCCGTGGAACTCCTCAGACTTTCCATTGGTCTTGATCTGCACTGATTCTCCCAAGTTGGCTTAGAGATTAAAGAATTTTGAAGCTAGCAAAGGCATGCTCTGCTTGTCAAGGCTACGTCATTGACATGAGAGACGCGAACGCTCACGAGGATTCACGCTCAACGGTATCTGCTGAGAAGGGGAAACGGTCCTGAGGGGGTTGCTTGACTTTGATCCGGCTCGTCGCCAGTATGCCGCCTGCAAGGACGCCAGGATGTGGAAAAAAAACTTCCTCTTTCGCGCTGCTGAATCGACACCGTTGACTGAATCCGAGAACGAGCTGTTCCATGATACGGAACCGGCGCTGGACAGCGCGGGCCTTGTCCTGGACAAGTTTCTCTCGGTGTGGGTACAGGGTGAAGGGACGGAAGAGAAGCCCTCGACCTTTACGAATCTGTATGTCCGAACCGCGATGCTGGATGTGAGAAAACACGTGAGTTTGCTCCAGCCGCTTCAAGGGCGCTCACATCAAATCAAGCAACTGCTCACACAGGAGCAGAAACAGTTCCTCCGACAATGGCTTCAGGTGCATGACCCACAGGCCTGGGAATCGTCTGAGGACCACTTCCACGACCTCTTCGAGCTGGAATGATCCGGTCTTCACCGCTCCAATTATCCACGCAGCGCTGCAGAAGGATCGTCATCTGGCTATTTGCCGCAGTTCTGCTTGCGCCAAGCTGGGTGGTCTCAGCGGCATCGGTAGAAGTCTGGTATGGCCCGGAGGATAGGCCGCTGGAACATCTCGTACGGATGTATGATCGCGCCCAACGATACATCTTCGTCGCTGTATACGGGTTGACGTCGCCGCTGACGGTGAAGGCGCTGATCGAGGCGAAACGACGCGGTGTGGATGTTCGTGTCGTGACGGATCGCGAGCGACTTGAGGATGTGAAGCAGCAGACGGCCCTCTCAACGCTGCGCGAAGCCGGGATTCCGATCAAGATCAATCGGCACGAGAGCCTGATGCATTTGAAGCAGGCGGTGATCGACGACGAGATCAATACCAACGGGTCCATGAATCAGACGACCAGTGGAAACCGTTACAATGATGAGCGACTGGATATCATTAGGGACCATGCGCTTACCGTCAAAGCGCGTGAAAAGTTTCTTTCGCTCTGGAACGATCACGAGCGATTCCAGGAGTGGAAAAAATAGGAATGTTGAGGGTAAGGCGGCAACGCATTTCCATGGTCGAGGAACACTAAAGAATAAATGGTCGAAGAAACCGACATTGCCGTCGTTGGAGCCGGTGGAGGCGGAGCCGTGCTGGCTCTTGCCTTGGCCCAAAAGGGGATCAACACGATCGTCTTCGAGCAGGCGCCGGGACCACCGCAGGGATTGCGCGGAGAGATCCTGCAGCCGAACGGGCAGCAGGTTCTCGACCGCTTGGGGCTTCTGGGTCGATTGCCGGTCGAGTCCACCCGTACAGTGCAGAAGTTTCATTTTTGCCGTGTCGGTGGCGAGCGGCTGTGCACGGTGGACTATAGCGAACTGCCTCCACCGTACAATCAAGCCGTGGTCACACTGCCGAATGTGGCGCACCATGCCATTCTGAACGCGATAGAGAGCGAATCCTCCGTCTCATTGCGGTATCGATCGGCATTCACAGGTCTGCTTCGAGAGAATGGGCGGGTCGTTGGGCTGACGGTAAAGCAAGGTGAAGAGAGTGTGACCGTGAAGGCGAAGGTGGTTGTGGGGGCCGATGGAGCATTTTCAAAAGTTCGCGAGGCCTTGCAGATCTCAGCCGATCTTCATCTCTATCCACAGGGGTATTTGATTGCCATAGTCGAAGCGGCGGTTCCGATCTCGGAAGCGAAATACTTTGTGGGAAAACGGACGATCCTTGGGATGTTTCCCGCTGCCGGGAACAAAGTCTACCTCTTCTACATGATCAAGACCGGCTCATATGATCGTGTGAAAGAGCAAGGCATCGCGGCGCTACAAGAATCGTGGATTGCGATCGATCCGTCCAGTGAGGCCATCTTTCGTACATTGATCGACTGGAGGCAAACCGCCTTCATGCCGACCGGGCGTGTCCGTACCCCTACGTGGGTGGCGGATGGGGCGGCGCTGATCGGGGATGCGGCGCATGCGATGAATCCTCATGCGTCGCAGGGTCGCATGCAGGCGATGGTGGATGCGATGACGCTGGCCGACCTTTTGCCCGAATGTCTGGCCACGAAAGATTATTCCGCTGCAATGCTGAAGCGCTATGAAGATTCGCGACGGCCTCACGTCACGATGCTGCAAAAGTTGGCCGATGAACAGGTGCTGTTCTGGAACACGGCGAATCCGATCATCGCTTTTTTCCGGGACCGTGTGTTCCGTACGCTGGATCGTAACGCACGACTCCGGTATCGTGTCTTATCGACGACAGCCGGACTCCGTAAGGAGCCTCCATTCGGCATGATGGATCGCCTGATGGCAGCCGGATTGTTGCCAGATTATTCTGTACGCGAGAGAGCAGTGAGAGGCAGTCAGTAACCCCATGCAGTCGGTAGACTGGACGATAGACGGATTGCCGGAGGAGACACAAAGACTCTTAAAGTCATACGTGAAGGATGTCACAAAAGTCTATGGAAATGAACTGGAGGGAATTCTATTGTATGGCAGTGCGGTTCGAGGAGAATTTTTGCCGGGCCGCTCCAATCTCAATTTGCTGCTGGTGATGTCGTCCTATGATCTCTCAACGCTGAAAAAGTATGACAGCATTCACAAACGTTGGAGCAAGGAGCAAGTGGTTGTCCCTCTGTTCCTGATGGCGAGCGATCTCCGATCTGCGTCATTCGCCTTCCCTCTCGAATACCAAGACATCCACGAATGTCATCGATTGTTGTGGGGACAAGATCCCTTCGTCGGCCTCAAGATCGACGCCCGTTTCTTGATCGCAGAAGTCCTACAGACATTACGAGGCAATCTACTCCGCCTCCGTCAGCGCCTCGTGGAGGGACGAAGCACCGAAGAAGCCATGATCATCCTCTTGTCGCTCTCCATCACCGCGCTCCTGCCGGCGCTTCGAGGTTTGCAACGGCTGCTGTTGCGACCTGTACTTGCGCATGGGGAGGCGCTCCTGAACGATCTCGAATCTCATCTGGAAATCGACCTGGCCGGGCTTCGTGATGCGCTCTTGCTCAAGCGTGGGCATATCTCTCCAGGTCAGAAAGAGATCCCGAGGCTCATGGACCGATATCTTGAAAGTCTGGCGAAGCTCGTGACTGCCGCCGAAGAGCGGATCACACGATGATCGCTCGACCAAAGAGACGCACAATAGGGATCGCCTTCATCAGCCTGCTACTCGTACTGTGGGCCGTCGATACACAAGCGGCGCTCTATGATCGGCCCAAAGAACGTATCCCGCTTCCCAGCCCCATCGGATATGTCAGCGATCATGCACAAGTGGTGGAGCAGGAGTGGAAGGACCGCATCAGGTCCGTTTGCATCGATCTTGAAAAGAAAAGCGGCGTAGAGATGGTGATCGTGACGGTGCCCAGCATCAAGCCGTATCCGTCGGCCAAACACTATGCGGACGCGTTGTATGAAAAATGGCAAATCGGTTCGACGCAGCAGGAACATGGGCTGATGGTCTTGGTGGCTGTGCAGGAGCGGCAGGCGGCGATGGCCTTGGGGCGAAAAATGTTTCCGGTCATCACGCCGACTGTCAGGAACGAGGTCAGTCACGACTATCTTCAGCCTGCCATCGAACGGGGTCATTTCGGGGAAGGGCTGTATCGAACGGCGGTTGCGTTGGCGACACCGGCGCAAGAAGTGCGGCTCAATATTCCCTCACGGCCTCGAATCAAAGGACTCGGAATCTGGATTACGCTTGGCACCACCATCGCCGTCGTGTTGTTTTTTTGGTGGCTCAGCCGGCCCGATCTACGACATCCCTATCGACGCATCCAGAAAGGTGAATACTGGGGAACCGGTCAAGGAGGCTTCGGCGGAAACTGGGGCGGCTTCGGCGGTGGTACAAGCGGGGAGGGATACAGATGAGGATGGAAAATACATCAATGCCAGTTGTCCTCGCTACGCTCGTTGTGTTCCTGGTTGGTTGCTCCATCACGGGTAAGGAAACCCAAAGCGCGTCAGCCCCCTCTCAAGAACCCACCGATGCCGTAATCGAGCGCTACATCCGTGCCCATCCGGAAGTGATCGAACAATCGCTGCATGGATTGCTGGCCAAACGCGAAGCGGAATTGAAGGAACGTCACAAAGCTGCCCTTGCGACCAAGCAAAATGAACTGTTGCACGATCCGGCATCACCGGTCAGCGGCAATCCGAAGGGCGAGATCACATTGGTCGAGTTTTACGACTACCGCTGCGGGTTCTGTAAGAAGGCGGCATCGGCTGTCACAGAACTCCAGAAGGTCGATCCACGGGTGCGCGTGGTCTACAAAGATTTCCCCATTCTGGGCGAACCGTCGGAACTGGCGGCCAAGGCCGCGCTCGCGTCCCAGGCACAAGGCAAACACCAAGCCTTCCACGAGGCGCTGCTCGCATCCCACGCCGATATGA
>Ga0134128_10000709_pt1 | contig 45175 bp, 39 predicted proteins | sample KB31754_FD_96462 | JGI IMG/M metagenome (GOLD analysis project Ga0134128, IMG submission 96462) | Terrestrial soil microbial communities with excess Nitrogen fertilizer from Kellogg Biological Station, Michigan, USA - KB3-175-4 | ecosystem: Environmental > Terrestrial > Soil > Unclassified ...
AGGATTGACTCTGACACACTCTTGGGCCGCATCGTTCCTTGATCGCTCAAGATGAGCGCAGAGGTTAAGGTTGAGACCACCGATACACTGAAAGGCCGAAATAACCGAAGCCGCCGCCCGCTTCCCGAATCAGGGGGAGCGGGCGGTATTATTTGAGCATCCAGCGCACTTTACTACCTGACAGTGTAACGGCGGGCAAAGCCGCCCTGCTTCTTGCTACACCTCCTGGTTTTGTTCCACGCTCCAACAGGCCCAGCTGTAGCCGAACTGCAGGATGGGTGGAGCGCAACACAACCCATCAATAACGATAGGTTAAAACGCCGTCCTCGACAGCACCCTTCTATTCGTTCCGCGCAGGAACCAGAACTTCCCGGTTGCCGTTGCTTTGCATGGCCGAGACGAGGCCTGTCCGCTCCATTTCTTCAATCAACCGCGCAGCCCGGTTGTAACCGATGCGCAGGTGCCGCTGCACCAGGGAGATGGAAGCGCGTCGAGATCTGAGCACGATGGCGACAGCTTCATCGTAAAGCGGATCGCTCTCGCTGCCTTCCTGCCCCGCCATCCCGCCATTTCCGCCCCCCCCGCCTTCCTCATCCGATGCGTCAAGCACACCGTCCACATACCGCGGCTCGCCGTGCTCCTTGAGATATTCCACGACCCGATGCACTTCCTGATCGGCGACGAAAGCGCCATGAACCCGCTGCGGATACCCGCTTCCTGGAGGCAGATAGAGCATGTCGCCCTGCCCCAGCAGCGCTTCCGCTCCCATCTGATCCAGAATCGTGCGCGAGTCCACCTTGCTCGATACCTGAAAAGCTACGCGTGTCGGAATATTGGCTTTGATAAGCCCGGTAATCACATCCACGGAAGGCCGCTGAGTAGCGAGAAGCAGATGGACTCCCGCTGCACGCGCCTTCTGGGCAAGCCGGGCAATCAACTCCTCGACTTTCTTGCCCACGACCATCATCAGATCCGCCAGCTCGTCTATCACCACGACAATCACCGGCATCTCCTCCAGCGGTTCCCGTGCTTCCGGGGTGAGGCTCAGCGGATTGAGGATGGGTTTCTCATTCTTGATCGCCTCGCGAATTTTCTGGTTATAGCCTCCCAGGTTGCGGACACCAAGCGCAGACATCAGCTTGTAGCGGCGTTCCATTTCAGCGACACCCCAGCGCAGGGCGCTTGCTGCCTGACGCATGTCGGTAACCACCGGAGCCAGCAGGTGTGGAATGCCCTCATATACCGACAATTCAAGCATCTTCGGGTCCACCAATATCAACCGCACCTGCTCCGGAGTGGATTTATAGAGAAGGCTCAGTATCATGGCGTTGATGGCGACCGACTTACCCGATCCCGTCGTTCCCGCGACAAGGACATGTGGCATTCTCGCCAGGTCTGCCACTACCGGATGTCCACCGATATCCTTGCCAAGAGCAATGGTCAGGGGTGATCCCATATCGGCATAAGCCTGTGAACTGAGAATTTCAGACAGGCGCACGACCTGCCGCTTGGGGTTGGGAATTTCCAGGCCCATCCAGGTCTTCCCTGGAATGGTTTCGACGACACGAATGCTTACCACTGATAAAGATCGCGCCAGGTCTTTGACCAGATTGAGAATCTGGTTGCCCTTCACGCCGACGGCAGGCTCAATCTCGTAGCGCGTAATGACAGGGCCGGGATATGCCGCCACTACCTTGACCTCTACCCCGAAATCCATCAGTTTCCGCTCGATCAGGCGAGAAGTGAATTCCAGTGTTTCCGTCGACAGAGTTTCCACTTCTTTCTTTGGCGGCTCATCGAGCAGGCGTAACGGCGGCAAAGTGGAATCAAGCAGGTCAGGAAAAAGTGGAGTCTGCTTTTGCCTAGTCACCTTGCGCGGTTTGGGGAGTGCTGCGACCGGTTGTTCAATGTGTAAAGGCGGGTGTTCCTGCAAGCACTTTTTTTCCACTTCCCCCAGCTCTTCGCGCCTGATGGCGGAAACGGCTCCTACATAACGGTCCCGCCTGCTCCGCCAGCCACGGCCGATAAGCAGGAAGACGCTTTCTATACTGCGCCAGATAAGCAGGAAAAAACCTTCTATCGAGGCGCCTATCTGCTCGACCAGGCGCAGCCAGGATAGCCCCGTAAATAAACTGAAACCGATTGCAATCAATATCAGGAGTGCCAGCGTTGCGCCAGTAAAGCCCAGTATCTGGGATAGACTCTTACTGAGCAGGAAACCCAGCACACCTCCCGGCATCTGCGGCAAAACCACATTGAGGGAGTAGAAACGCAGTGCTTCCATTCCGCTGCTCGCCACGAGTAACAGCAGAAAGCCGACCATCGAAACAAACCACGGACGGCGGTCGAATATGCTTCCATCGATGCGGCGATACATCCACCATACCAGGAAAAGTAAAAACAGCACTGACCACCAGGCGGAAACACCCAGCAAGTACAGCATCAGGTCGGACAGCCAAGCTCCTACCATGCCGCCAGGATTCTGCGCGGGCCCGTCGCCACTGTGCGACCATCCGGGATCGGCGCGCTCATACCCATAAAATATCAGCACCAGATAGAGCGCCACACCCAGCAGGGCAAGACTCGCCGACTCCCGCAGGAGCCGAGCGACTCTGGGCGGCAAAGGGTCGGGGCTGATTTTTTTTGCCATTGGCTTGTTGACGAAGCTCATGGATATAGCAGCAGGAACAGTAACAACATGGATTATATAAGAGTTGGATAAAGGGTTAAAAATAAAACCGCTACAGCGGAATAAGCAGCAGGAGGGCTTCTGCCTTGCTTATTATTCCGCTGGAATAGATATTCCTCATGACCGTTCACTTCGACAGGCATGTCCGAGTTGTTCGGAAAGCCTGGGACATGCTTGCCGAAGGGCGCGTTCTGAACTCCCCTTCTATCCTTCGACAGGCTCAGGGTGAACGGGAATGAGGGATGAAGAGAAGAAGGCGCATTGAAAAACTAATCTTCAATCGTACCAGGTTGAGCAGCCTTAAGTGTCTCGTCCAGTATCTCGATCCAGTGCTCGACCGGAAGCGCGGCGCCGCTGCGTATATGCATGAGGCAACCTATGTTGGCGGTGGCGATCCGGTCCGGATGGCCTGATTCGAGCGCCGTTACCTTGTTTTTCAGCAACTGCTGCGATAACTCCGGTTGCAGGATCGAGTACGTCCCTGCAGAACCACAGCAAAGATGCGCATCCGGCACATAGGTCAAATCAAAGCCGGCAGCAGCCAGGATCTTCTCCGCGACACCCCGGATACGCATTCCATGCTGTAAAGTGCAGGGAGAATGGAAAGCGAGCTTCTGCTTCGGGTTTTCCATCCCGGCAGCCGATTTACTGAGAAGAGAAACGAGCGCTGGCAGTTCCGCTTCCACGATCTCGCTGATGTCCCTGGTCAACTCTGAAATGCGCGCTGCTTTTTCCGCGTATGCGGGATCATGGCGCAACAGATGACCGTATTCCTTCACCGTCACGCCGCAGCCGCTCGCAGTCATGACAATTGCTTCGACGCCCCTTGTTTCCTCCTTTGCTCCCCCTGTTGCCCGCTCCTTTGTCCCCGGCTTCGCTCCCGGCCCTTTTTCCGTTTCGGGTGCGATATAAGGCCACCACGCATCCACATTGCGGCGCATGTAATCCAGCCCTTCCTGTTGGGCATTGAGATGGTAAGACACCGCACCACAGCACCCCGCATCCGGAGCGCTGATGAGTGATATGCCGAGCTTGTCCAGCACGCGCATGGCAGCAGCATTGATATTGGGTACCAGTGCCGGTTGAACGCAACCCTGGAGCACCAGCATTCTGCGCTCATGCCGAGCAGCGCGAAGCGCTCGGCTTTCTTTCACGAGTGCAGCAGGGATCGAATCCTTCAGACCACTTGGCAGCAACGGACGGGCAGCCCGGCCTATCTTCAACAAAGATGCGAACAGGCTAGGGTTCGGCAATGTCTGCCGCAACACATATCGCAGGCTTCCGGCAGCAAGCCCTCGTCCTACCTTCTTTTCGACAATGCCGCGGCCAATATCCACCAGATGGCCGTAACGCACGCCCGACGGGCAGGCTGTCTCGCAAGCGCGGCAGGTGAGGCAACGGTCGAGATGCAATTGCGTCTTTTCCGTCACCGGCTCGCCTTCCAGCATCTGCTTCATCAGATAGATGCGCCCGCGCGGGCTGTCGAGTTCGTCTCCCAGTAATTGATAAGTCGGGCAGGTGGCGAGGCAGAAGCCGCAATGAACGCAGGTTCGCAGTATTGCCTCAGCTTCCTTTCCCTCGGGAGTATCCTTGATGAAATCAGCGAGATTGGTTTGCATTTATAGTTCGGGATATAGACGGCCCGGGTTGAAAATGCTCATTGGGTCAAATTTTTCCTTGAGGCGGCGATGAATATTCATCATGGTCGGCGGAAGCGGATGAAACACAGCAGCAGCGGGCGTCCGGCTACGGAACAGGGTAGCATGTCCCCCGGCATCCCTTGCGGTCTTGCGGACAAGCGACTGCACAGCTTCGGTATCCATCTCTGGATCGACGGAGAGCCATCGCAACGCGCCGCCCCACTCGATCAATTGTTTTCCAGGCAAGGACAGGGGAGCGGTAGTCGATTTAATGGACAAGCGCCAAAGCTGCTTTTCTGATCGAAAAAAGGGATGTGCCTGCTCCCGTACGGATTCCCAGAAAGATGTTCCCTCGGCAATTTCTTCTCCTCCCAATACTGCACGAGCTGCACACACGGCGGAGGTTGCGCCGGACAACCTTACAGTGAGCTCACCATCGCAGAAGCAGGTAGCCGAAACCGGCAGCGGCTTGCCTGCCCAGCGATTCATCATCTCGACAGCTTTGGCTTCACTCATCGATAAACGCAGCGTGCGCTCCTCCGCGGGCAGGGGAAGCACTTTCAGGGAAACTTCCAGCAGTAATCCCAATGTACCCAGGGAACCCGCCATTAAACGCGGGATGTCGTAGCCAGCCACGTTCTTCATTACCTGGCCGCCAAAGCTCAGGTCGTCTCCCCTGCCATCGAGCATGCGCACGCCCAGCACGAAATCCCGTACGGCTCCTGCCGAGGCGCGGCGTGGCCCGGACAAGCCTGTCGCGATACAGCCGCCAAGGGTGGCATCCACCCCGAAATGCGGCGGCTCAAACGCAAGCATCTGACCACGCCCATTCAATTCGGTCTCCAGTTGCCCCAGGCGAGTGCCCGCCCGAGCCGTGACGACCAGTTCGGTGGGTTCGTAATCCACTATACCCGCGTAAGCCGAGGGATCGAGAATGCTCCCGCTCGCCCCGTCTCGTCCTCTTTCCTGCTGGCCATAAAAATCCTTGGTGCCGCCGCTGCGGATACATAACGGCGCATTACCCGCCGCAGCGGCGCGAACGGTCGCCGCAAGCTGATCAATGATTTCCTGCATGCGACGTCAGGCTGTCAGGCGGTGAGGAGTATATGAAATGGACATGACTTCAAAATCTCGGCAATTCGGGAAATTTCTCTTTACCCCGATGCACGTGCATCGCTCCCTGCTCCGCGCAGCGCCGCAGGGTAGGTATGGCTTTTCCGGGATTCAATAAGCTCTCAGGATCAAAAGCGGCTTTTACCGCATGGAACATTTCCAGTTCGCCTGCCTTGAACTGGGAACACATCTGGTTGATTTTTTCAATGCCGACGCCATGCTCGCCAGTAATGGTTCCCCCTGCCTCTATGCACATCATGAGTATTTTTGCCCCGAATTCCTCGGTCAATTCCAGCTCTCCCGGACGATTGACATCATAAAGAATCAGCGGATGCAGATTACCGTCACCCGCATGAAAAACATTCATGCAACGCAGCCCATATTCGGCAGAAAGGGCTTCGATTCCGGCCAGCACGCTGGCAAGATTCTTGCGCGGAATGGTACCGTCCATGCAATAGTAATCAGGGGAAACCCGGCCTGCGGCAGGAAAAGCCGCCTTCCGTCCCGCCCAGAATCTGATGCGCTCGGCCTCGTCGCGGGATGTCCTGACTTCCGTTGCGCCACTCTGTCGCATAATCTCGTTGATGCGTCCGATCTCCTCCGCCACCTCTTCCTCCGCGCCGTCGGATTCGCATAACAGGATCGCAGCGGCTTCGACGTTATAACCGGCGTGGACATACTCTTCCACCGCCCCGGTCGTGATCTTGTCCATCATTTCCATTCCCGCCGGAATGATGCCGGCGCCGATCACATTCGCCACCGCATTCCCCGCATCGCGGATGTCGTCAAACGCAGCCAGGACAACCTGGGCTTTCTGCGGGCGGGGAATCAGTTTCACTGTCACCTCGGTCACGATACCCAGCATGCCTTCGCTGCCCGTCATGAGCGCCAGCAGGTCGTACCCAGGAGCGTCCAGCCCATCGGCACCAATTTCGAGAAGTTCGCCTTCAATAGTCAAGACACGCAGTTTAAGGATATTGTGCACGGTCAATCCGTATTTCAGGCAGTGCACACCACCGGAATTTTCCGCTACGTTACCCCCGATGGAGCAGGCGATCTGGGAGGAAGGATCAGGCGCGTAATACAGCCCATAGGGGACCGCAGCTTCGCTGATCGCAAGGTTGCGCACGCCTGGCTGCACCCTTGCCGTACGCGCTGCCGCATCGATCTCCAGTATGCTTTTCAGCTTCGCCAGCGACAACAGCACTCCCTGCGGATGCGGCAAGGCACCGCCGGAGAGGCCAGTGCCCGCCCCGCGGGCGACCACAGGAATCTTCAATGCATGGCAGACTTTTAAAATTCCCGCCACTTCATCTTCAGTCCGCGGCAGCACCACGATCATGGGCGTTTGCCGATAAGCGGACAGGCCATCGCACTCGTACGGCCTCACATCCTCGGTCTCATGCAGCACCGATTCCGCAGGCAGAAAGGTCCGAAGCTTTTTTACAAGTTCGAGGGCATCGTTCATACGGTTCATTGCCGCTAATTCAACTCATTCAATTCATGGTTCATCATGCGAGTCTTTCGGGGCCTCGATCTCATGATTCGCTAATTTTTCCAGCATCCGTACCATGGCCGAACTATCCCATCCGGCACCGCCATGCGCGATGCACCCATTCAGCAATTCCTGGACAGTCGCCGTGCCGGGCAGGCTCACGCCCAATGCCCGCGCATTGGACAAAGCAAGACCCAGATCTTTCTGATGCAGTTCGACGCGAAACCCGGGTTCAAACGCGCGTTCTATCATGCGCTCGCCGTGTACTTCCAGCACGCGAGAGTATGCAAAACCGCCCATTAACGCCTGGCGTACTTTCCGCACATCGGCACCCGCTTTCGAGGCAAACAGCAAACCTTCGCCCACCGCCTCGATGGTGAGCGCGGCGATAATCTGATTGGCAAGCTTGCAAACCTGGCCCGTGCCATTGGGACCGATCAGGGTTATCGTTTTACCCATTAACTCAAGAACCGGCTTCACCTGCTCGAATGCCGAGGGAGTGGCGCCGGCCATGATGGTGAGAGTGGCATTCCGGGCGCCGATATCTCCGCCCGAAACGGGCGCATCCACATACTCGCACCCAAGCTCACTGATTGCAGCGGCAAATTTCCGCGTCTCAGCTGGCGAGATAGTGCTCATGTCCATCACGATCCTGCCTTTACTTCGCGCCGTGCTCAATCCCTCCGCAACCCCGTCATCACCGAACAGCACCCGCTCCACATCATCTGTGTCCGGAAGCATGGTAATGATAATGTCAGCATTTTGCGCGACTTCAGCCGGTGAAGAGCAAGCGTGCCCACCCTGCGTGAGCAATTCTGCCGGCACACCGCTGCGGGAATGCAGAAATAAGATATGACCGCCCCTGATCAGATGGTTCGCCATCGGCTTACCCATGATGCCAAGACCGATGAAACCAATTTTCGTTCTGCCCGTCATACCCGTGCCTATGTGCTGATCGCGTCAGTGATTATTCACTTTCGCTACTCGTTTCCTGTCTTCCGATTTTCGCATGAGTCTGAGCTCGTCTAGTGTAAACTTTCGATGTCTGACGGAAATGGCGGGAAACAGGAGCATATTCGTCTCAAATTTTTTCTCCGTGCTCTGGAGCAAAAGCATATTGGTGGACTGGAATTTTCAGGCACATCAAAAATCAAATCAGCATTTTGGAGAAATCTACCCTGGAGCAGGAATGACTGCATTTCAAAAATATCGCAGTAACCCTTACCGTATCGTCCATGGCGATACGGTCCCCAACACGGAAGCATTGAACGCAGCGCGAATCGAAACGGGAGCAGCCTCAGCAACCCATTGCAGCATGGGCAGCAACGTCAACAGGTCAAAAACCCAAGCATGAGCACACAACCAATCGTCATTATTGGCAGCGGCCTTGGCGGCTACACCGTCGCACGGGAATTCCGCAAGCTGGATACTACAACGCCTGTTATGATCATTTCCGCGGATCACGGCGGTTTCTATTCCAAGCCGATGCTTTCGAATGCCCTGGCGACAGGCAAAACACCTGCCTCCATCGTCACCGCGAGTGCCGAGAAAATGGCCGAGCAGCTTAAGCTGACAATCCGGCCTTATAGCCGCGTAAGCGCTATTGATCCATCCAGCAAAACAGTAACTCTACAGGATGGAGAGAAAGTTTCCTACAGCAAACTCGTTCTGGCCATGGGAGCCGATCCAATCCGCCTGCCGCTGGAAGGAGAAGGTGCAAAAGACATTCTTTCGGTCAATGACCTGGAGGATTACCAGCGGCTGCGCGACGCCCTGGGAGGAAAAAAGGATGTCACCATCCTGGGTGCCGGCCTGATCGGCTGCGAATTTGCGAATGATCTGGCGACAGCAGGTTATCGGGTACAGGTAATCGATATCAGCGTCCAGCCCTTGGGTCGGCTTCTGCCGCAGACTGGGGGTGCTTTCATGCAACGCAGGCTCGAAGCTGCCGGTGTTGTTTTTCACCTGGGCGCCACGGCCGAATATGTGGAACGGATCCATGAAAGTTTTCGCCTGACTCTTGCCAATGGAGAAACCCTGCAGACTGATATCGTGCTCTCTGCCGTCGGGTTGCGTCCACGCACCACCCTCGCCCAGGCTGCGGGCCTCGGGGTGAATCGGGGAATAGCGGTAAATCGCTCCTTGCAAACGCACAATGAGGACATTTACGCGTTAGGCGATTGTGCAGAGGTAGAAGGCAGAATTTTACCCTTCGTCATGCCGATCATGCATGCCGCCCGCGGGCTGGCGTTGACTCTCGCTGAAACGCCCACTCCGATACGCTATCCGGCGATGCCTGTCCTGGTTAAAACGCCAGCCTGCCCGGCCATCGTGTCACCACCGGCGGCAGGTGTGCAGGGCGAATGGGCAGTGGAGGAAGATGAAAGCGGCGTGAAGGCCCTGTACAAAACCGCCGAGGGCAAACTGCTCGGCTACGCCCTGCTAGGCGGAGCAACCAAGGAAAAGAATGCGCTGGCTGCCGAGTTGCCGGCGGTAATGGAGTAGAGCGCCGCTCGTCTTGAAGACTGTCCGGTGCATATTTAATTATATGCACATCAACGTCATATCCCGGCGCATATTCGCGCCAGCCTGCTCCAGCTGTCAGCTCGAGCGTTTGCACGCGCCAATAGTCTAAAGGAGCTAGGCTGCCGCTTCTCCCTGGATGATTTTGGCAGTGGAATGTCCTCGTTTGCCTATCTGAAGCATTTACTCGTAGACTATCTAAAAATCGACGGGGCATTCATCAAGGGCATAATCAATGATCCTATTAACCATGCCATGGTCGAGGCCATTAATCATATAGGCCACGTAATGAAAATAGAGACGATAGCGGAATGGGTAGGACCGGTCTTTTCTTGAGGCGCTGCGAAGGATAGGTGTCGACTATGCCCAGGGATATGCGATTGAAGAACCGCGCCCAGCCATGACGCTTTGCCAATGAATCTTGCACGTCCAGATCCAATAGGAATATACACACCCTGCGCGAGCAGCACCCGCAGCTACAAGCTTCTTAACCATTAGTTTTTTGAAGCTTGAGCGTGCTCCAGAAGGATGACGTGAATGCGCTTTAAGCGCAGTCTTCTAACTTCTAGCTAAGAGTGCTCCTCTTAAACCCGCTTCGGCGGTTTTTTTGTTATCGAATTCGTCTTTGGACCTTATCTTTTTCTCCAGGCTACTTCAATTCTCAGGAGGATTAGCGCGGAAAGTCTTGGCCCGTGTCGGCGAGTTTGGAATTCAAGTGCGCCGCGGCTGCAAGTCTTTGCGGATCACAGGCCATGACAGGAAAGCCTTAAGCGGCTGGCATGGCCTGTGACAAGCGGAAAACGAGGGATGGGAAATTTTTGCAGCATTGCGAAAATCTCTCATGAACCCCATTTCATTGATTCTTTGCCCAGGTCGATTAACTGTGTAAGCTGCCGGGAATTTGAAAACTGAAAAGGGGAAAAGACTGATGAACAAGAATGAGCTTATCGAAGCCATAGCCGCCAAGACTGATTCCAGCAAGGCTCAAGCTGCCCGAACCGTAACGGCATTGACGGAAACCATCACCGAAGTCCTGCAGAAAGGTGATTCCATTTCCCTGCCAGGATTTGGCATCTTCGAAGTGCGCGAACGCAGCGAACGCACTGGCCGCAATCCCAAGACAGGCGAGCAATTGAAGATCGCCGCCTCCAAAGTACCTGCATTCAAGCCGGGCGTCACCCTCAAGGCGGCAGTGAATGGGAAGGACGGGAAAGACTAATCTGAATCAGCAACCTTCGCTTCCGCCGCGGCCTTGCTTCCTTTCCCCTACGTCATCCTGGACCTGGAAACCACGGGCGCCCCTGCATGACCGCATTATCGAGATTGCGCTCATCCGCTTCGAGGAAGGAATGGAAAGCGAGCGCTGGGAAACGCTAGTCAATCCAGGCGTCTCCATTCCGCCTTTCATCACGCATCTGACTGGTATCAGCAATGGGATGGTAAAGGATGCTCCTTCCTTTGGGGACATCGGACACAGGCTCTACAGTTTTCTTGAAGGAGCGGTGCTGTCAGCGCATAACGTCCGCTTCGACTACGGATTCCTCAAGAACGAGTACCGGCGCATGGGCGCGCTGCTCCAGCATAGGGTGTTGTGCACGGCCAGGCTCTCGCGCAAGCTCTATCCGCAGCATAAGGGTCATGGGCTCGATGCCCTCATGCAGCGTCATGGGCTAAAGACCGAAGCGCGCCACCGGGCGATGGGTGATGTGGAGGTCGTCGCAGCCTATCTTGAGATGGCAAGGCGCGAGCTAGGCTCCCGGCAGGTGCAAGAAGCGGCAGTCATCTTACTGAAAGACCCAAGCCTGCCCGCTGGCCTGGATGCTTCGATTCTGGACCAGATTCCGGACAGGCCTGGGGTCTATTTCTTCTATGGCAAAAACGGCCTTCCGCTCTATATCGGCAAGAGCGTGACATTGCGCTCGCGGGTCCTGTCCCACTTCAGCGGCGACCATGCCTCGTTCAGCGACATGCGCATTGCTCAGGAGGTCGAGCAGGTCGAATGGATGGAAACAGCCGGGGAACTGGGCGCGCTGCTGTTGGAATCGAGATTGATCAAGGAACACCAGCCCATCCACAACAAAAGGCTGCGCCGCTCCCGCACGCTCTTTTCCCTGAAGCTGGCCGATGACGCGCACGAGGCCCTACCGGTGAATATCGTGACGGAAGAGGATATCCGGCTCAAGGTGTTCGGACATCTGTACGGATTGTTCCGCTCGAAGACAAAGGCAGTCGAGGCGCTGCGCGGGATTGTCCGGGAGAACAGGCTCTGCCCTCGCGCAGTCGGCCTTGAGAATGGGAAAGGCGCGTGTTTCGCGCACCAGTTGAAACGCTGCAATGGCGTCTGCGCAGGCAGGGAGGCGCCAGAACTTCATCATCAGCGCCTGAAACAGGCGCTGCTCCCGCTTAAGCTCAAATCATGGCCCTATCCGGGCAGGATCGGCATCCGGGAATACAATGCGTCATCCGGCCGATCGGAAGTGCATGTCTTCGACTACTGGTGCCACCTGGGGACAGTGGATAATGAAGGCGCCTTAAACGATATGCTCGGGACGCGCTCGTCTGTGAAGTTTGATCTCGATACCTATAAGCTGCTGCTGAAGACCCTGGGAAAGCAAACGGAGGTGATTACGTTTGGTTAATTTTCGCGTGTGCGAAAATTAACCATCCAACACTATAGATCCTGAAAATTCTCAGATACCACTTAAGACAGAGTTTACTCCCAAGGAGCTCCTCGTGGCTGACGAACCCGAGGCGCCGGGACCTGAAATCATTGCAAAAGCCGTACTGGATGACCGTAGACTCCGTGAAATACCTAGCTTGATATAGTGGCGTAGTAGTTGCAGTGGGATCATACAGATCTTCCAAATGAAAAAACCTTGTGGATGGAAATACGCTATCCACAAGGTTTCCAACAGAAGATTGCCAGCTCCAGGAATCACTTATACAAGCTGGATCTCCCGGGATCCAAAATGGGAAAGCAATCTATCGCGCAATAAATCCCTTTCTCCGCCGGATCATCGTTCCCATCAATCCCAGGCCGGCAAGCAGCATGGCGTAGGTTTCCGGTTCGGGAACCGGGGAGACCGTCACTCCTGAAAGTCTTATGCGGTACTCCTCGTTGAGCGCAACCGTGTCCTCCAATTGCGCCCATCCCGTCAGGGGCGCTGCTCCTCCAGGCCCCGTCGCGGTAAGGATCTGGGTAAAGGGAGAGCTTACATCGGGAAACATATAGTGGTCGGGCGTAAAGCCATCGCCGCTGACGGGTGGCGTGCCCAGGGCAAATATTGCCAGATTATACCAGCCCGGTGCCTGGGGCCCGCTGAGGTGCCCTGCCGGCAAACCTGAGGTACGCGTACCAAGCATGGCATCATCATTTCCATACAGCGCGTACCCTCCCTCGTTAAACAGGATGAGTCCCGAATCAAGGTTGCCACTGGTAGAGCTGACACCCGCGGAGAATGTAGTGGGATTGGAAATGTAGATTCTGAACAGATCCACATCATTATTGGTCGAAATGGTTCCGTAGATATTTCTCAGCCGGCCTTCATCACCTGTCGGCATTTGTGCCGTACTCACCAACTGTCCTGCATCACCGGTCTCAGTCCAGTCAATGGCGTACACTGGATCGGCGAGAAGAGCCAGTGCGAGTAATGGCACGGAAACAGCTATTTTTTTAAAATGGATCGTATTCAACTTCATTTGTCATCTCCAATCAGGTTATTAATTTTTGAAGTCCATCTATTTTTATTGCAGCATTCTTTGATCCAGTTCGATTCGCAGATATCACCTCCCTCTTTGAGTTATTAAATTCTTCTTTCAGTCCCAGAATTTCCAGGATTTTCTTGGAGCAAATGCGCAGCCATTTACCCGAGGAGGAAATACGTTTCACTACCTCATTAACGATAACGATTATGATTCTTCTTTTTTTAATGGATTGAGAATTATCTTTATTTGAAAGAGCTTCTTGTTCGTCTTATTGAGCAAGAATACTTACCTGGGCATGAGATTGAGTGAGACTGCCTCAACCTTGCTTTCCTCTTCCCGAGTTTTCACTTGAAAACTTCTCACCGGGTAGAAAACCAAATTTATGCAGATATTAAGTGCCAGAGAAATTGGTTATGGCGTGTCCATTCCTATGGATCGCCTGCACTCTTATTTTCGAGTTATTCAGGGGGGATTAGGCGTGCGCCGCATCTTGATCTATTGAGATGGCTGCAGGGCGAAATACAACATCATCTGCCTCATGAAATCATGATCGTCGCTTGGGGGAATTTTGACTCGAATTTCATTCAGCATGATATTGTTTCCTCTCTGCCCGGCGTCAGGACCGCATATTTCGAACCCGCGGATCTCTCGTCTCAAATCCAGAAGCTTTACCGCCACTGGACGAGACAAGGCAAAATTCCCTCTGCATCAAATATAGACACTTCAGGTATTCTGCATTTAGACAGCCATGTGCAATGCCGCTTCAACAGAGTCCTACAGGGAATGCAGTCCTTCCTTTTGCACGGCATCAGCGATAGCCGAAGATGTGAAGACTGCATTTACGTCATTTTCAGCACTTCGGATAAATTCGACGATCACGCCTTACTATGATGGAGCTTCTGCTGCCCTACTTCGACATTGCACTACGCCGGATCGCGCCCTTCCCTCATCTTTCTGCCCGCCGGGCTGATTCAGCCGGGGGCAGGAGTCATGGGTTAAGTGAACGCGAAAGCGAAATAATGAACTGGTAGGAAAGGGCAAAACCAATGCCGAGATAGGCAGCATTCTGTCTATCAGTGAGTTCACAGTAAGGAATCACCTGTACCATATCTTCCAGAAATTAGGGGTTTATAACCGGACTCAGGCTGCTTCCAAAATCACCCAAGCTTGGGGTATGCGTTCTGAACAGCACGCCAGTGGAGCCCACACTTTTCCGCAAACCACCCATCTTCCGTTAGCAGACGGGCTTTAGGTTCAGGATCATAATTGTGAAAAAATGACAGTTGCGCGATACAGATATTACAGATATGCCACTGTTACGCCTTTGGGAAAAGCCCCCCAGCCTAATTTCAGAAAGTAAGAATTTCCACTAATCTAATCTGTTGGCAGCCATCACTGTTCGATTCACAGGGCTCGATAATCGGGGGCGACCGATTGCGCGATGAAGGTCGATCTCAGGAATATCTTTTAATTAAATAATATGAAGCTCGCCCGAATAACGGGCGGCTTTCTGAATAAAAATATGGCTGGCTTGCCACAGGCGGGGCTGGCTGGCTAAAAGACCGCTGGAAAAAGGAGTAACCAGCGGTAACGGATAACTGTCTCTCTTGAAATGATTAATGATAATGATTCTCATTATATTTGCAAGACTGGAGAAAAGCAAGAGGAATTAGCACACTTCACAGAACAGAGGAACAGAACAAGCAGTAGGTTGGCGTGTAGCAGCGCCTTGCAGTTGCTGCACTCGTAGTAGAACCGCAGACATCCATGAACTGCGACAATTTGTCGCATTCCTGCGGTAACCAAAATGGGTTACTCTCGCGCTCGATTTACAAGATATTGCTCGAAAGAGAAATTATCCGCATATCTGAAAATAAGACCTACTCCAGCGAATCACGGGCTTCCCTCCTCAACGAACAGACTGGAAAAAAGTTGCGGCAAAGCCTGAAAAAGGCTGCTAATTGAGCAAATATGAAGTGAATATCAAGCAGGGACTCACCCTTTTTGCTCTGGCTTGCGAAGCTGGCATATCCTTTGTCGCGGCAGCCGATGAGCCAGCCCTACCGTCAAAAGACAACAATAAAGCTGCAATGCCAGCGAAAAAGAAACCGGATATTGTTGCTCCGGCAACCGGGATTCCCGCCAAAGGAAAAACCTTATCTGATGATCCCGCAGTCGAATTGCCGGAGATGACGGTAACAGAAAAAGTAAAGCCGCCTCGCACTCAGACCGAAAAGGAACGATACCGGCTACCTCAGACCACAGAAAGTATCACACGGGAAAGAATCGACAATACGATTAATCTTGCGAACCCCGAGGATGCCATCAAGTACATGCCATCTATCCAGGTACGCAAAAGGTATATTGGCGACACTAATGCTCCGGTTGGCATGCGCACTTCGGGCACGTCTGCAAGCGCCCGTAACCTGATCTACGCCGATGGCATCCTGTTGTCATCATTGCTTGGCAACAACAATGGAAATACAGGTTCGCCCCGCTGGAATACTGTATCGCCGGGAGAAATTGAACGCGTCGACGTCATGTACGGCCCATTTTCGGCCGCCTATGCCGGCAACTCCATAGGGGGCGTAATCAATGTTACCACCCGGATGCCGGAAAAATTCGAATTCGGGGCAGACGCCCAAGCCTCTTGGCAAACATTCAATCTCTATGGCACGAAGGATACTTACGATACGCAGCGCTACTCCGGTTACATCGGTCACCGCTACAACGATCTATCGTTCCGTTTTGACTACAGCCATCTCAATGCCCATAGTCAACCCATTACGTTTGCCACCGCGCTCATCTCGAATACCCCGACGGGCGCTGGAGATATCGCGGCGACAGGGGCATTTGCCGGGGCCAATCCCACGAACGCCGCAAACCTGACGCTCGGCGCAGGGAATATCAATCACACTGTTCAGGACAATTTCAAGTGGAAGCTCGCCTACGATATCACTCCTTCAATCAGGCTGGCGTACACTCTAGGCCTGTGGCTGAACAATGCGCAGGCGAGCCCCCAAAGCTACCTGAGGGATGCAGCGGGAAATATTGTGCAAGGCGGTTTTGTCAATATTGGCGGTCGCCGGTACAACCTTTCTGCGTCTAATAGTCCCACTTTTGCGGGGAACCAAACTGATCAGACAACCTGGTCGCACGGAATCAATCTTCGATCCAGTACTGGAGGAGTTTTTGATTGGGAGTTGACCGGCAGCGTGATTGATTTTGGCAAGGATACGGTTCGGGCGCCAACAGTTGATCCCACTCGCGCGTTCGCCGGCAATGCACCCGGCAGGATCACGAGCCTGACCGGCTCTGGTTGGCATACCGTGGATGCCAAAGGCATCTGGAGGCCCAGGATCGATCTTCTCGGTTATCATGAAATCAGCTTCGGTTTTCACCATGATTTGTATACGCTGAAGAACCCTGTATTCAATACCGGCAATTGGCAAAGCGGCAGCGGTCAAAGTATTTTTACAAATTCCACCGGAAAAACTCAGACTGAAGGTTACTGGATTCAGGATGCCTGGGATTTCCACGAAAACTGGAACTTTACTATCGGTGGTCGCCTGGAATCCTGGCACGCTTACGATGGGGTAAACACGACTACGGTGGCAGGCTCGCTGCAGACGGTAAATCAGGCTGATAAAAGCTCTGTCAACTTTTCGCCCAAGGCGAAATTGACCTGGACTCCGATGCAACAAATCAGAATTGGTGCTGCAATCGGCCAGGCTTATCGTTACGCAACCGCCACGGAATTGTTCCAGACCACTACAGTCGGCACTGGGGCAACGGCTATATCCGTTAATGGAAATCCGAACTTAAAGCCGGAAGAGGCACTAGCCTCAGAATTGTCCGGCGAGTATTTTGTGGACAAGGGAAGATTGCGTGTCAGCCTGTTCCAGGAGCGCGTCAAAAATGCCATTTTTTCCCAGACCGGGTTAATCACCAATCCGCTTAATAATCAAACTTTTCAATCAACCTTTATATCGAACGTCGGAGAAATCGATACCTACGGTGTCGAGGTCTCAGGAGAGAAGGCTGATGCGGCGATTAAAGGGCTGGATATTCTTGGCAATCTCACCTGGGTGGATTCCAGAATAGAGAATAATCGAGCGGCGGACGCGGCAGCAGCAGCCTTAGGCCCTACCGCAGCCAATCCCAACGCCGCGGTACCGTCAACCGGAAAACACCAGCCCAGGCTTCCCACCTGGCGGGCCAACGCCGTAGTCACCTATCGAGCTAATGAAAATTTCAGTGCTTCAGTAAATGTTCGCTACAGCAGCGGACAGTTCGGTCAATTGAATAACACCGACACCAACGGTTTCGCCTATACAGGGCTAACCAGCTATCTTGTCGCCGATGTGATCGCAAAGTACAGAATCACGAAGCAACTGACCGCGATTGGGGGTATTAATAATGTCAACAATGACAAATACTGGATATTCCATCCTTTTCCCCAGCGAACCTACTTTGCCCAACTGAGGTTTAATTATTAGAGTTACGGTGTGTGCTTCGGTTACCGTAGGAAGGAGTGCTGGCTGTCACTCCTCATTTGTCCACTGCCGTCTTCGATACTGCTTCTGCAGTCCAGTTTGCGCACCAATCATTGCTTATCACTGTGCTCCCTCTTGTAGGAGATCAACCGCTGAAGGAGCTGCATCAGAAAAGAGGTGGCATGCGGGCAATAAGAGGACTAAAGCTTGCCGACCGATCCGGGGCGATGCTCGGAGTCGATTAAATCTGAATTACTACATTTTTAACGACGCCGCATTGAGCCTTGCCACCTATCCCATGCTTAGCGGTCCTGGAAAAATCCCTGATACCCGTAACTCGTTTCTCACGAAAATTATCTACTCGTCTATGATTCCTGACACTCTTCCTTTTGGGAAGCTTGCTTCGATAGAAAGAATCTCGTGATCGAGATTGTCCGGGTTGCCTTACAGCGCCCGTATACATTCATCGTACTGGCACTTCTCATCCTGATTCTGGGACCACTTACAGTTTTTCGGACTCCAACCGATATTTTTCCAGATATTCGTATTCCAGTAATTGCGGTTGTATGGCAGTACACTGGCTTGCCCCCGGACGAGATGGCGGGACGTATTACTACGCTATTTCAGCGTTCATTGACGACGACAGTCAATGACATCGAGCATATCGAAGCAAATTCTTATGCCGGTTCTGGAATTGTCAAAATCTTTTTTCAGCCTAGCGTAGACATAGCAGTCGCCAATGCCCAAGTCACTGCCATCTCGCAAACCGTAGTGCGGCAGATGCCGCAGGGAACAATGCCTCCACTGATTCTCAACTATAACGCCTCGACAGTACCCATCCTTCAGCTCGCGCTATCCGGCAAGGGCATGTCCGAGCAGGCTCTCGCTGACCTTGCTATGAACACCATCCGCCTGCGGCTGGTGACCGTACCCGGTGCTGCGATTCCGTTTCCATATGGCGGAAAAACGCGGCAGATACAGATCGATCTCGATCAGAAAGCACTGCAAGCACGGGGGTTAAGCGCACAGGATGTGGGAAATGCACTTGCCGCACAAAACCTGATTACACCGATAGGTACACAGAAAATAGATGTATTTGAGTACACGCTTCAACTGAACAATGTGGCCACCGCAATCGAGGATCTCGGTGATCTCCCAATCAAGGTTGTCAACGGCGCAACAATCTATATCCGGGATGTAGCGCATATTCGTGATGGCAATGCGCCGCAGACCAATATCGTGCATGTCGATGGCACGCGCTCGGTGGTAATGACCATATTGAAAAACGGCATGACCTCCACACTTGCCATCGTTGCTGGCATCCGTGCCAAGTTGGACGAAATAAAACCTGCTCTGCCGGAGAATCTCGAGATCAAGTCCATCAATGACCAATCGTTTTTTGTGCGGGCGGCAATCAATGGAGTCGTGCTGGAAGGTGCTATCGCGGCTGTATTGACAAGCATCATGATACTGTTGTTTCTCGGCAGCTGGCGTTCAACGGTAATCGTGGCGGTATCGATTCCCTTATCCATTCTCGGCGCCATCATCTGCCTTGCAGCCTTGGGAGAAACAATCAACATCATGACACTCGGCGGACTCGCCCTTGCTGTCGGCATACTCGTCGACGATGCAACCGTGACCATCGAGAGTATCAATCTACATCTGGAACAGGGGAAAGAAGTTGAGGAAGCGATCATGGATGGAGCTGCGCAGATCGCAACACCGGCTTTCGTGTCCTTATTGTGTATCTGTATCGTTTTTGTGCCGATGTTCTTTCTGGAAGGAGTGGCGCGCTTTCTATTCGTACCAATGGCAATGTCAGTCATGTTTTCAGTTGCGTGGTCTTTCATTCTCTCTCGTACTCTTGTTCCAACCATGTCCAAGTATTTATTGCATCCGCATTCATCCGGGGACGAGAGTCAATCATCGCGCAATCCGCTAGTACATTTTCAGCGCCGCTTCGAAGCACGCTTTGAATATTTTCGAGCCCGTTACCGTGAATATCTTGAATTTACGCTAGCACATCGATATCCGTTCATAAGTGTATTTCTCGTATTCGTGCTTGCTTCTTTTTTGTTGCTACCCTTTTTAGGGGAAAATTTCTTTCCCGCGGTGGACAGCGGCCAGATTCTGATGCATGTGCGTACCCCGGTCGGCACTCGTGTGGAGGAGAGTGCCAATCAACTTGCTCAGATCCAGAAATCCATCCGGGAAATCATTCCACCCGATGAAATCGACGTAATGGTGGACAATATCGGTCTTCCTCCGAGTAGTATCAACTTGACTTACAACAACACGGGGGTGATGGGTACTCAGGATGGGGATATCCAGATTGCACTGAATCCAGGACATCAACGTACTGAAGATTATGTGCGCAAGCTGCGCGAAGAGTTGCCGCGCCAGTTTCCAGGGGTGGCATTTTCATTCCCCCCGGCTGATATCGTAAGCCAAATCCTGAATTTTGGTTCGCCTGCGCCGATCGAACTGCAGATCCGCGGCGCCGATCTGGAAGCAAATTTTGATTATGCCGGATCGTTGCTGCCCAAGATCAGGGCGATTTCTGGCGTTGTGGATGTTCGTATACAGCAGTCCCGCAGGAGACCGGTTTTTAACGTAGACGTTGACCGAACTCGTGCGCAAGAAATGGGAATTACCATGCGCGATGTCACGAATAGTTTGGTGACCAATCTCGCTGGCAGCAGTCAAGTGGCGCCCACCTTTTGGCTAAATCCCCGGAACGGCGTGCAATATCCGATAGTGATGCAAACACCGCAGTATCGCCTCGACACACTCGCCGCTCTTGCAGGTATTCCGGTCGGGGGTAATGACGGCAATTCACAAGTACTTGGCGGACTTGCCAGTTTCACGCGCACCAGCGGTAATGCATTGATCAGCCAATATGATATTCAACCAATGGTGCAAATCCATGCGACCACGCAAGGAAGAGATCTCGGCGCGGTGGCAAGCGACCTTCGTCGCATCCTTGCCGAGACTGCAGGTGAGGTGCCAAAAGGGTCGAGGGTCCTACTACTTGGCCAGGTAAAAACCATGGAAAGCGCTTTCTCCGGATTGTTGTTCGGTTTGCTTGGCGCAATCGTATTTATCTATCTGCTGATCGTTGTGAACTTCCAGTCCTGGACTGATCCATTCGTTATCATCACCGCATTGCCTGCTGCGCTCGCTGGAATCGTATGGATGTTGTTCATTACGCACACTCCAATCTCGGTGCCTGCCTTAACCGGCGCAATCATGTGTATGGGTGTGGCAACCTCAAATAGCGTGCTGATGATCAGCTTCGCGCGGGAACGGTTAAATGCGATTGGAGACGCTACCGCAGCTGCGCTGGAAGCCGGCTTCGTGCGTTGTCGGCCAGTCCTGATGACCGCTCTTGCGATGGTCATAGGGATGCTACCTATGGCATTAGGTCTTGGCGAGGGTGGTGAACAGAATGCTCCGCTTGGCCGGGCTGTGATTGGGGGCCTGGTTTTTGCCACAGTTGCAACGCTGATCTTCATTCCTGTCGTTTTTAGCGTTATACATGAACGGCATGCCAGGAAACGCATATCTGCCACCTTCGACGCCCCAGAAGCCGATGCTACCTGATTCTTCCGAGTCCCGAATCTCAACTCGAAGACTCCTTGTTTTTGGTATAGCCGCGATAATCATCATCGCTGCTACAGTTACAATTGGTCTTATTAGTCGTGTCTCTGCGAGCAAGCAGCTGCGCAGCTGGACCAACGAACAGGCAATTCCCGTTGTCGCAGTCACTACACCCGGCATGCAGGAAAATACGGTCTCCCTTGATTTACCGGGTCGTCTGCAGCCATATTCCCGCGCGATCCTATATGCGCGCGTAAATGGCTATCTGAAAAGCTGGAAAGCGGATATCGGAACTCAGGTGAAGGCCGGGCAATTGCTCGCCGAGATCGAGACGCCAGACCTCGATCAGCAGTTGTTACAAGCAAAGGCTGATCTTGCCAGTTCAGAGGCGACCGCATCGCTTGCAAAGACTACGGCGGAACGATGGAAAGCATTATTGAATTCCGGCTATGTTTCAAAGCAGGCAGTCGCGGAAAAGACAGGTGATTTCATGATCAAGCAAGCATTGGTTAATGCTGCTCGTGCAAATGTGGATCGCCTACAGGCATTGAAATCTTTTGCGCGTATCGTTGCACCGTTTGACGGGCTCATCACTGCCCGGCTAACAGACATCGGTGCACTCATAAACAGCGGCAGTGGAGCAGGGCAAGAGCTTTTCGAGGTGTCGAACACAAGAATGTTGCGGGCATATGTCAATGTGCCCCAGGTTTACGTACCCGACATCTCCCCCGGCACCCAGGTAACCATCACTGTGCCGGAGCATCCGGGCAAGACTTATGCTGCCGCTGTTGTTGCATCGGCACAAGCTGTCAATAATGTGTCTGGTGCGACCCAGATACAAATCCAGATCGATAATGCGAGGAGAGAGTTACTTCCAGGTGGATTTGCAAATGTGAATTTCAGGTTATCTAACAATAGACCTACGATGAGCGTACCGGCAAGTGCTCTGATATTCAACAAAGCAGGTTTAAGTGTGGCAACGATTGGCCTTGATGACAGAGTTGTACTGAAACCTGTCATGATCATGCGTGATTTGGGCAAACTCGTTGAACTCAGCGCAGGTTTGAGGTCCGATGATCGTATTATCGAAAATCCACCGGATGGAATTTCAAACGGAGACAGAGTTCGTATCAGTAGTACTTCTTCACGAAACTGATGATGAAAATGTGGAGCAGTGGGATGATACGTTTCCTGGACTTTCTTATATCCTCATTTTCCCATTGAGGGACCAGGCCAGCTCCGCTGCGAATGCCACCCCCGCGAACGCCATTCCCAAGGTGGTACGGGTGATTCATATGACCACAATCCTCGCTTTGCAGCGCGCGCTTCCTCCTGAAGCTGAACGAGTTCCTTATCCTCCACCGATTGGTCTGCTACCCATGCCATTCCTCGCCGTACCTGCTCGGCGTTAACATTCACTCCATTACATTTAACCTTTGCCAACATGCGCCCATAGTAATCTTTGCTTATCGAAGTGAGTTCTGCTTCTACCCAGAAGCATAAGTCATGGAGGGATTGCCTGGAATCAATAGCAAATGTCTGATTTCCTTCCGGGGCGTCTATGCCTGCCAGGCGTACCCTTACCAGCTCCTGATTTATAACAGCGCTGATCGAGTCACCATCAACAATACTGACTGCTTTTGCTCGTATTATTTCATCGGCAGAGGCAGCGACTGAAAGAGGCAAGGCAACAAGGCTTGAGAGCGCAATGATCGCCGAGGCCATCATTACTTTGAAGGGAAATTGCTCGGGCCGCAGATACATTCTTTCTTTTGCGGAAATTCCAAAGGTGGGGGTTAATGCGTTGCGAACCTCAAATGGTTACCGTCCGGATCTGTTATCACCATTTCTCGGGTTCCCCATGGCGTGTCTTGAGGCGCCTGGATAGCGATAATACCTCGACCAATAAATTCACTATAACAGTTGTCAACATTCGGAACGATGAAGTAGACCGCACCACCAACCTGGCAATCTCCAGTATGCTCCGTCAGGAAAATAACCTGATTTCTCCTCGTCAACTGCATAAATAGAGGAAAACCTGGCTCGAACTGGTGCTTCCAATCAACATTGAAGCCCAAGCCCTCAACATAGAACGGTAGACTAACAGTGGCACTAATTATCCGCAACTGCGGTATAACTGTCTGGTGCAATATAAATTCCTTTGTTTTTCACCCCAGCCCCTGAATCACATGCTAGAAATGCAAGTATGAACAAAGGCTATCCGATCTTGGAGCAGGTTTATCGAATTCCCCTACTCCATATAGCATCGTAGGAGGACACTACTTCTTACACACCAGCTCCAGCATTGTCTCCCCTATAGTGCCTGCTATCACCTTCGTTACTGGCCCTTCCTCTATTGAGGAGGACATGATATCTCCTCTACCTCCATACTGCGAATAGTGCGTGCTTTGCCGGGCGTAATATGACCTATTTTTGCAATTGTACCTATATAGAAACTTGGTCGACTTGGAGGGGGTCCTGGTATTAGGGAAGTCGGACATTTCCCAAACATCCACAGTATTGCCGTGCCTCCTGATGCTCGGCATATGGACAAAAAAGACCTCCTTGTCAGTTGTCGCCACAACTTTCCATCCTGGCCCTGGATGAGGGTTGTTCAGGGTATTATCCTGGCTTCGTGAAACCATGGGGAAAGAAACAGAAATAACCAACAAAACCAATCCAAATAAATACATCGTCATCATTTGAGTGTAGCGCACGCTACTTCGTACGTCTTGTTATTCTGGTTTAATTCGGCTCACCCTGGCTATCTTGACAGCCAGGACAATTTCTATAGAGGCACGATCAAGGGTGTTGGCAGATTCTATCAGCAGACCTTCATCAATACCTACTCCAAGTGGCCCAAGCCAAACTCGACCAAGCTCCATACCAGCAAGACGCCCGTTCAGCTGCCGATCTGCTCGATGGTCGATGCTACCTTTCTTTGCTGAGCAAGGCATAGGCCAATCCGCATCTTGACGAGCGGGGGTACTCAGAGGCTGCCGGTCAAAGACATCGAGCACCCAAAAACCAAGGCAAATTATCGGGCGACCAACGGCATTCTTGAAGCATTCGTTTAACGATTGCAATTCAAGCCTTAATACCCCTTAGCGCGCATGCAGGAAGAGTAAGCAGTCTGATACTGCCCATCATGTGATTTAGTCTCGTTGAGGCCATAAAGCGTTCCCCCGGCAACGCCTGTTATACTGCCAATCGCAGCGCCCTTGCCGGCACCTTTTCCACCCCCGGCGATCGCTCCACCTGCAGCGCCTACAGCCGCTCCTAGCGCTGCGCCGAGGGCTGCATTCTTGAACACTTCTTCGGCTTTGCTGTTCACCTGCTCGCTTGCATAGCGGTTGCATTCATTCATGACGGACTGAGACGGGTAGGACGAACGTACCGGCTGTGGGGGATATGCCGCCGGGGGAGCATAGGACGGGGGAGGCGGAACCGCAGCTGCGGTATTCTGGTTCGATTGCGTTACTCTGGTGCGTTTTGGAGGCTCAGGTGCAGCTTGCGCGGTTTGCGTCGGTTCAGGGGCTGAAACAACAGGCTTTTTCTCTGCCTCGGAAACCGGAGTTTCGCTGACAGGGGAAACCGCCTCAACCTGAGCCACAGAAGCCGCGGGCTCAGGCTTGGAATCGGAATCGCGTCCCGTGATGAACAGAGTCGATGCAACGCTTGCGCTCACCAGCAATATTCCAATCGTTGCAAACTTCCAATAGTTAACCGCTTCGTTCGACATCACATTTCCTTCCAAAAAGTCTTTTTCTGCTGTTGCTCCTGGTCTTTCCTGCCGCCTGAGGGCGCCTAAAAGCGCCTAAGGGCGGTTCCTAGTAATCCGCGTCCTTGCCATGATTTTTATGCCCGCTGTGGTTGTCGTGGTTACTATGGCCCTTGTGTTCCTTATTGGATTTGTCCTTCTTGCCCTTGTCGCCGCCCCCATGATCTTTATGCTTACCTTTTCCGGCATGATCTCCATCGCTCGCTCCCTGCCCATCCCCCCCCTCATTCTGGTTTCTCAGGTCGGCACGATCCTGCCCGCGTGCCGCATCAGGAGACCACTGCGCGTTCGAGTTCTCCATGCCGTGCTGGCCCATGTGCTCGGATGCCATTCCTCCGGAGTTTGCATATTCAGCTCCTCCTCCCGTTTGATGCTCTGCATGCTTCCCGCCGCCGTTCCGTGCCAGTACCGGGCTTGCGTACGCAATTGCCGCCGCCAGCAATATTGCCAGAATCCGCATTTTCATCTCCTCATGTTAAAAGTTGTTGAACTGAATTTACATCTCACTCGTGGCGATTATCTTCGTGTATTGACGTGATAGCTATTGGACCTAAGTACAGTATTACAAGACAGGCTATCTGGCGGATAACTCCGGTTGCTCCTCCTGCACTCTCCAATAACGTGATACTACCTCGTCCGTTTACCATCAGAGAGAACATTGTGAAGTTTTTGTGAATTTTCTGTAATTGCAAGACAACCGATTCGAAAGTGGCGCGTTATACCTTCTGCAGGTTGAATAGTTGAGGCTCGGCTCTTCGTTAATTACTACTTCGGAATGGAGATCTTCATGACAAAAATAAAATTGGGGTGCTTTGCACTCATGCTGGTCATCGCAGCCCCCTTGAGCCCGGCGTGGGCCGGCAGAGGGCATGGTCACGGCCATCATCATGGGCACCACCATCATGGACATCATAACCATCGCCACGGCGGAGGTGGGGGTTGGGGCTATGGAGTCGGAATCGGTCTGGGGCTGGGCCTGCTGGGTTACGGCCTGAGCTCCTATGCTCGCAGCCCCTCGTATCCACCTGCCTACAGTTATCCTCCGGCGGGGTATGCACCCGGTTATGGATATGCGCCTGTCGTCTCGGTTCCCGCTGCTCCGCCTGTCTATATCCAGCAAGGGGTCGCGCAAGTACCGCCCCAGGCTCAGGCCTCAAACTACTGGCATTATTGCCGGAACCCGGAAGGCTACTATCCTTACGTGAAAAACTGCCCGGGTGGATGGCTGCAAGTCGCGCCCCAGCCTGTGCAATAGCAAAATTGCCATGACTACTCCCCCTGCGCCTCCACCTTGGCAGAGTAAGGTTTTTAGTTTTTGATAGGCCTTACCCTCGAACCGCCTGCCAATCCTGAATATACCCTGAGCCAGGCAATGCGCCGCAGCGAGTAAGGCGGCGCATTTCAGCAGGTTGCCGCAAATTTGCTTTAATGAATTGATGAACCGGCAGTTTGCGGCAGCCGCTTTCGGCGCATTGATTTATTTCGGTTGTGTTATTCCGCTGTCAGCTGCGGAATATGAGGCCTTGCGCCGGAAAATGGTGAGGGAAGTGATTGTCGCATCCGGTAATTCCCCTCCCGGAGCAAGCGTTGTAGCGGCGATGGAAAAAGTAGAGCGTCATCGCTTCGTACCTGCCTGGCTCTCCATATTTGCGTATCGCAATCATCCGCTTCCGATCGGCCACGGACAGACAATCTCGCAACCCCTCATCGTCGCGCGGATGACCGACCTGTTGAAGCTCAAGAAAGACGACAAGGTTCTTGAGATCGGCACGGGCTCAGGTTATCAGGCTGCTGTCCTGGCGGAGATCACAAAATCGGTTTATACCATTGAAATCATCGAACCACTGGGAAACGAAGCTGCGCGAAGATTTCAATCGCTGGGCTACGACAATGTGAAGACCCGCATAGGGGATGGTTACTATGGCTGGCCGGAAGCGGCGCCGTTTGATGCCATTTTGGTAACGGCTGCCGCCAGTCATGTGCCTCCCCCTCTGCTCAAGCAGCTGAAGCCCGGCGGACGCATGTTGGTCCCATTGGGCGCACCTTTCATGACCCAATACCTGATGCTGGTGGAGAAACAGCCGGACGGTTCAGTTACCACCCATCAAATTGTCCCGGTTCGTTTCGTCCCGCTCAGGGGCGGGCATTGATCATCATGCCCTTGCCGCGTCCGCCCTTTATTGCCATCGGACTGCTCTCCGCCTGCGTACTGGCATATGAGGTATTGCTCACGCGCTTGTTCAGCATCGTGCTGTGGCACCATTTTGCCTACATGATCATCAGCGCGGCGATGCTGGGCTACGGAGCGAGTGGCACAGCTCTCACACTGTCACGAGAAAAAATTGCCGGATACATAGGCCCTATCTATCTCGCGGCGGCCATCGGCCTCGCTTTTCTCATGCCCGTGGCGTTTCTGCTGGCGCAGGAAGTCCCGTTCAACCCCCTCGAACTGCTATGGGATCCATTCCAGTTGACGCGCCTGCTCTCCATTTATCTGCTCATGATGCTGCCCTTCTTCTGCGCGGGAACAGGTATCGGCCTCATCCTGTCGCATTTTGGACAGCAGGCTGGGCGCATCTACGCCTTCGATATTATGGGGGCGGGAATAGGCAGCGTGTGCGTTATCGGCATGCTGTTTCTTATACCACCACACAACCTGCTTATCGTCCTCGCCGCGCTGGCCCTGTTTGCCGCCGCTATCGCTACAGTCGAGATGAGAATACGACCCGGCTGGCTGTGGGTTGTCCTTCTCGGGCTGGCTTTCCTGGTATTGGTGACAATTCCCCCCGACTGGTTCCGTGTGCATCCTTCCCCTTACAAGGATTTGAGTCAAGCCCTGAATATTACGGGCGCGCAGGTGGTCGAGGAACGTTCCAGTCCACTGGGACAGATTGCGGTCGTGGAAAGCCCGCGCGTTCCTTTCCGTTATGCGCCAGGCATGAGCCTTAACGCGCTGGAAGAACCACCGGATCAGTTGGCCATATTCGTGGATGGAAACGGCCCCTCCGTGCTGACGCGCTTTGATGGCCGGCGTGAACCACTATCCTATCTCGACCAGCTTACCTCGGCGCTACCTTACCATGTGCTGCAACGGCCTCACGCAGGCCCGCATGTGCTGGTGTTGGGAGCAGGGGCGGGCAGCGACGTTCTGCAGGCCCTCTACCATGGCGCGATCAGGATCGATGCAGTAGAACTCGACCGCAACGTCATCAATCTCGTCGAGGAGCGCTTCCATAACTTTGGGGGAGATATTTACACATTGCCCCAGGTGCATATACACGCGGCGGAAGCGCGCGGCTTTGTTAACGCAACCCGCAGCCGCTACGATCTGGTTCAGGTCGCCCTGCTGGATTCGTTTGGTGTTGCCGCCGCGGGTGTTTACGGCCTGAGCGAAAGCTACCTTTATACCGTGGAAGCGTTTCAAACCTATCTGAGAAAGCTGACGCCGGGCGGAGTGCTGGCAATTACGCGCTGGCTGACCTTACCACCGCGAGATGCCCTGAAATTATTCGCGACAGCGATAACCGCACTGGAGCGAAGTGGCGTAGACGATCCAGGAGTGCGCCTTGTAATGATAAGGGGCTGGAAAACGGTCACGCTGCTTATGAAGAACAGCAATTTCACGGTGGCGGAGATCGAAGCGATCAGGAAATTCTGCCGTGAGCGCTCATTCGACACAGCCTATTTCCCGGGAATGCGACCTGAGGAAGCAAATCGCTACAATGTGCTGGCGCAGCCCTATTTCTTCGAGGGAGCAACCGCGTTGCTGGGCGGGGATCACCAAACCTTTATCGACCGGTATAAATTCTTTATTGAACCTGCCACCGACAACCAGCCTTTTTTTTTCCGTTTCTTCAAGTGGGATTCCCTGCGGGAACTGCTCGCTCTGCGGGAACAAGGGGGCATGCCGCTTCTGGACTGGAGCTATCCACTGCTGGTGGCAACGTTGATCCAGGCGTTCGTTGCGAGCGTTGTTCTCATTCTGGCGCCACTCCTGGCCTCAAAGGCACGTCGAGCACTGCCTCCCGCAAAAGTCGCTTTGTACTTCCTTGCCATCGGTCTGGCTTTCATGTTCATGGAAATTGCGTTCATCCAGAAATTTATACTGTTTCTGGCTCACCCGTTATATGCAGTCGCCGTCGTGTTGTGCGCATTTCTGGTATTTGCCGGCGTGGGAAGCTGGCTCGCCGGGCGCTTGCAAAAGCGCTTCCGGCGGAGTGGACATCTGACTGTTGCAGTAATGGCAATAGGAGTCCTTGCACTGCTCTATCTCGCTATCCTGCCCAGCCTGTTTGATACGCTGATCCATTTATCCGATCCGGCAAAAATCGCTATTTCGGTAGCATTGATCGCGCCGCTTGCGTTTTGCATGGGTATGCCCTTTCCCACCGGAACAATGAGATTAGCTTTCACTGCACACGAGGCGATCCCCTGGGCCTGGGCAATCAACGGTTTCGCCTCCGTCGTGGGAGCGGTACTTGCCACTTTACTGGCTATTCACCTGGGGTTCGCCTTTGTGATCCTGTTGGCGGTAGCGATCTATAGCTTGGCTGCGTTTGCGTTGAGGGGGTTTCCGCAGGGAGTCGCAGAGTAGGTTGGAACTCCTTTGCAGCACAATTTGACCCATATCTCGAATCAACTGAAGTTCCCGAGACCGGGCTTGCCTTTCTTCTTTTAATTAACCAAGCAAGATTAAAACGAGTGATAAACAGAGCGAGACGAAGATTCCAGCGAAATTATTGCCGGTTTCTTTCTCAAGCTTTTCTGTAAGAGATTATATACATCCAGGTCAAAGCTCAGGGATGAGCGCGCCTGTAAAAGATCCTCAAGCTCTTCGCCGTTCTGCACAGTGCCGAGGTGACACCACTTGTCAAACACATGAATTTGGCTGTGGCCGGAAACCTCATTAAATTCACGAAAGCCAATTCTACCGGGATAGGGCCAGGGTTTCAGGCGAAGCGGGATCAGCGCCTGTTTGAGACGCAGATAGTGGAGATCTGCCGATTCCTTGCCGGCACAGACCCCATCACAACGTTTGATCTGATGGGAAAAACAGGCGCTCCCAGCACGAGCACCCTGGGCACCGGCACCTTCGACTCCAATCACACGCGGGCACAATCTGTTGTCGAGGACGATCTTGCGAAGCGCATTCATGGCTGCCTTTTTCGAGCGAAAGAAGCCGAAGAGATGGTCAAATCTCGCCGGATCAATGTCATCTTCCGTTACGATGTTTGTCAAGGGAACTTGATCAGGTCCACCTGCCAGGCTCAGTGAGAACAAGGTGCGGGTCGAACGTAAACGCCGGTTATGGATCGGCTGGCGTTCCTTGATCAGGCTCGATTCCAGCAGCAGGGCGCCCAACTCACCTGCCGTTTCTATCCATTCCACGCGGTTTACCTGCTGGCCGATACGCATTGCCTTGCTGGATGAATGATCACCGCTGAAGTGCGACATGACACGCGAGCGCAAGGTGACGCTTTTGCCAATATAGAGCGGCAGATTGTTTTCGCCATAGAAGAGATATACGCCCGCACTATCCGGAATCTCGTCCAAAAAGGTTGCGTCCAGACCGGCTGGCAGGCTCGGCCCTTTCAGCAAGGCGGCAACTTCGTCCAGAACCCGCTTCTCCCCTAATTCGCGTTTGGCCAACTCGAGATAGGCCACCAGCAGATTCACATCCCCCATGGCGCGATGACGGTCGCAGGTTACAAGCGAATGACGCTGCATGATGGCATCAAGACCGTGACTTCTATGCTCCGGATAGAGCCGCCGGGAAAGCTTCACTGTACACATGACCTTCTGCCGGAGTACAGCATCCAGTCGCTTGAATTCACTCTTGAGGAAACCATGGTCAAACCGGACGTTATGCGCTGCCAGTACAGCTCCTTCAATATAGCCGTACAACTTGTGAGCGATTTCATCGAACGCAGGCGCGTCTTTCACCATTTCATTGGTAATGCCGGTCAGACGGGAAATGAAAGGCGGAATACTGACTCCTGGATTAACCAGTGTTTCCCAGCGATCAGCTTCAATTCCGTTTTCGAAGCGCACGAGAGCAATCTCGGTGATACGGTCGTGCAAAGGCGAATCTCCGGTCGTTTCGAGATCCAGGACTACGAAATGCGGCAGGTTGGAAAACATTGAGTTGTCGATCGCTGTCAGAACTGAACGCTCAGCGAAACCAGGAAGAGAAAGCTGCTAACCCAGTATTGGATTACGTTGCGCTAGCGTGAAAACCACTGGCAGCTGCTTAAACTCTGAATTCTGGGGCGCTGCCAAATATTTTACCGCGATTCGGAAATTGAAAGCTTAGCTCGTCGGGCAGGTTGCGTTGCTGTAAATTGACAAGGTGAGATAGCTACCGCTTTGGCTCGATACGACATTCCACTTATCGCTTATGAAATTATGCAGTGCATTACGCACAGTCGCAGTTTTTGAAGCCGCCAAAGGTGCTCTGGTATTGCTGGTTGGATTTGATTTGCTCTCCCTGGTACATCACGACATTCAGCAAGTCGCCGAGCACCTGCTGGCGCGCACTCACCTGAATCCAGCCTCCCGTTATCCCCACATCTTTATTGATATTGCCAACCAGCTTACAAACACTCGCTTATTGCTGATCGCGGCTGGAGCTGGCCTCTACTCGCTGGCACGATTCATCGAGGCGTATGGGCTCTGGCGTGCAAGCCGCTGGGCTCAGTGGTTCGCAGCTGTAAGTGGCGGGATTTACGTGCCTTTTGAGCTTTTCGAATTGTATGAGCGTGTTACGTGGCTTAGCCTTGGCGCCTTGACGCTGAATCTGGCAATTGTTGCCTTCATGCTCTACCGCCTGTTCCATGCAGGTGGGAAGAAGATAGCAAATATGCGCTCATCGAGCCGCTAGCTGCCTCGATCTGATGCATCAATCTGACCCGACTTATCCTGTATTGCCGCTTTAAGGGTCGGAACAGTCAGTGTATCGCTCTGCCATGCCCATGACCTTTCCGTTGAAACCTTTCCATTGAACGTTGCAACCTGTGCCGATCAGAGAGACACGTGCAACTGCTCCGCGGGTAACTTCAAAAAGTCGGTAGGAACGTTAGAAAGGCTCCACTGAGTGGGATTCCGCACAGATTATCGGGCTTCCCCAATTTAACCTGTTTTTGGAAATTGCACGCTACCTTTCAAGTGCTGATGAGAACACTCCTCAGGGCAACAATACATGGAACGCCACGTGGAAATGGGTGGAAATGGGTAAAGTGAAACTGCCCTTATCCTTGATCTCTGCGCCCTCGGGAATCGGCAGGGAAAATACGTCCAGCGACTATCCGGAACTGGCTACAAGAACTGCGCCTGTCACACCCTTTCTATGCCCCTCTATTTTTCTCGATGGAGAAATCTTATGCATCTGCCTCTTTTGCCGTCCTCTGCAAACCGCCTGATCATTTCTGCCATATTTTTTCTGGCATTCGCTTCTCCCACAGTGCTTGCGCAAGCGCCGCAACCGGCGCAGGCGCCACCGCCCATTGAAGCAATCATGAAAAACATGGTTTCAGCTATTCTGACTAACTCATTGGCCGATTTTGTATCGCCAGGAGATGAAGCATTTCAAGCCGGGATGACAAAGGAGATGCTCAGCAGCATCAACCAATCCCTCGCTTCGCGCCTCAAGCTGGGCTACACCACGACATTCCTGACCACACTGCATCAACAGGGATTCGACGTATATGTCTGGAAGGTGGTATTCAAGGACGGAAATGATGACGTTCTTATTTTCATGGCCCTGAAGGACCAGAAAGTCGGCGGATTCTGGTTGCGTTAGTCCCAAAAGAAATATGGATCAAGTCAAGCCTGCGAGAGGAACCGGGACCTGTATGAAGAAGATTAAATTGATGTGTGTTGCCCTTCTCATGCTTGGGCTGGTTCCTGGCGTTTCAGCATGGGCGCGCGGAGGTGGCGGGGGAGGACATGGAGGTGGAGGATTTGGTGGCGGCGGACATATGGGAGGGGGCGGACATATGGGAGGCGGAGGAATGCATTTTGGAGGCGGCGGGCACATCGGGGGCGGGGGATGGGCGCACGGCGGAGGAATGCATTATGGGGGTGGAGAGCATTTTGGCGGAGGAGTCGGTTATTATCGAGGCGGTGGAGTCGGCCACTATCGCGGGGGCGGATTTGGTTACTACCGGGGGCCGCGCGGTTTCTATCGTGGCTACGGTTACGGCCTGGGATTTGGATTTGGAGGATATGGGCTTGGGCTAGGATTAGGATATGGCCTGGGTTATGGTGCTCTAGCTTATGGGCCTTATTATCCCTATCCGCCCATGTATCCATATCCATTCGCGGTGCCTGTGCCTGCAGCACCGCCGGTATACATCCAGCAAAATCTTCCGGAACAAAACGACACGCAAAATACGGTTCAGCCACAATCCGGCTATTGGTATTATTGCCGGGAATCGGAAGGTTATTACCCTTATGTCAAGGATTGTCCCAGTGACTGGGTACAAGTCGCTCCACAGCCGCCACCCCAGTAATGTCGTTGCCTCCCATATACGCATTCACGTATACCAGCAGTGCAAGCAGTATCGCCGGGTGATAGCTCGCCGAACCCGATCCCGATAGTCGCGGGTCATCCGCGACAGATCAAGTTTCTCGATTACCTCCACTACAAAGTGCGCCAAGTGCCGCTGCGGCAGCCATTCATCCACCGACGGCAGCAGCAGAAATCCCCGGCAGAGAAACTGCCGTAAGTAATTTATTTTATTGGTGGGTCGTGAGCGATTCGAACGCTCGACCTACGGATTAAGAGTCCGCTGCTCTACCAGCTGAGCTAACGACCCGGATTGAATGTACCGGAATTATTTCAGTTACAGATCAACGATGGCACGGCAAAACCTGCCACGCCTTTGTTGCCTCTTTGCTGCCCGAATCTGAGGGTGCTAATCCTACCACATCCGGAAAAAAATTCGAATGGGAGGATTACATGATCTGAGCACTATGTGACTCAAAAGCCGTGGCTGAATGAACAGGAGATCGTGCTTTCCCTTCCGACTAAGAACCGTACAACTGCTCCACGTGAACAGTTATCCCGCAAATCGATTTGGCTGGATGCACTCCTCCAGCATCGTCCGCATGCACTGCCAGTGCGACCCCTCCCAGAAAACGCGTTGGCAGATATCGCATGTGCTGAAATGGTCGAAGCGCTCGCGTACGGACGGCGGCAGGCGCTCAAGCACTGTAGCTTTTTCAACAGGCCGCAGAGGCGCGTTGCAATTCAGGCATAAAGTAAAAGGCTTGATGCTGTGGGCGAGATCCAGCCGATCGAAAATCTCGCAGAGCTGGTCAGGAGGCTTCAAGGCGCGCACATAACATCCATGGGTAATCAAACGCCGCTTGAGCAGTTCCCGGTCGCGGGTGAGTACGATGCGCCTTTCCTGGGCGGCGAGCAATTCGATCTGGCGGTCTTGATAATTATTGTCGTATAACGTGTCGAAACCCGTCATGCGCAACAGATGCGCCAAACCACCCAGATGGGCGTCCGCAATAAAGCGTGTTACCCGCAGGGGTTGCTCGCGCACGCGCAGCAGGGGTGTAACATCGACCATCTCGAATTTGGGAAAGACTGCGACCCGGTCGCCATGCTCCAGTATCCGATCGAACCCCACCGATTCTCCGTTTACCAGCACCAGTTCCACTTCGGTGTGCGGCACACCCAGTGCTTCGATCATGTGTTTGGTGGTCGCTGCACGGGCGCAGGGACAGGAAAATTCCCGCTTGCGCCGCTCGCGAGCGAGAAAGTCATTCAGTTCCTCATAAAAACGGAATGTAGCGGTAACCATGAATCAGTATTGCACTTTTCAGGCTTAAGCGCATGATTACCCGATTTTCCTAGAGAATCAACGGCAGTTGCGCAAGAGTGTTCTCTTTTTCTGGAGTAACATCATAATACTGACGCACGTCTGCTCTGACGCACGTCTGCTCTGACGCACGTCTGCTGCTCGGCGCCCACCAGGCGACTCCATTAGCGGGGAAAAACATGCAATTCAAAATACGGGAGGGTCGTCCGACGGATGCTGAGGCGGCCGGGATGATCTGCTACGAAGCATTCAAGACGATTTCTCAGCAGCACGGTTTTGAACCCGATTTTCCCTCGCTCGAAGTGGCGCGTGATCTCCTGCTGACTTTGCTTTCGAGACCCGATGTATATTCAGCTGTGGCTGAGAGCGAGGGAAGAGTCTTAGGCAGCAATTTCTTGTCGCAGGATTCCGCCATTGCCGGCATTGGGCCACTTACGATAACGCCGGAAGCCCAGAGCGGCAAAGTGGGCCGAGGCCTGATGGAGGATGTGCTGGAGCATGCCCGGAATAAACATTTCGCCGGGGTGCGGCTGGTGCAAGCTGCATACAATAACCGCTCCCTTTCCCTCTACACCAAGCTTGGTTTTGAGGTACGGGAACCATTGGCAACTCTGCAGGGAGCACCTCTGCGAATTGATATCCCTGGCTACAATGTTCATGCGGCAGTGGCGGAGGATGCGGACGCATGCGATCGCTTGTGCCGGAAGATACACGGCCATGATAGAGGGCAGGAATTACGCCACGCGATTGCTCAGCGGACTGCAATGGTGGTGGAACACGGAGGCCGCGTTACCGGTTACACGACGTTAATTGGCTTCATGGGGCATGCAGTGGGAAAAAGCAATGAAGATCTAAAGGCGCTGATCGGCGCCGCCGATGTGTTTGCGGGACCAGGCTTTCTCCTGCCCACGCGTAATAGCGAGTTGTTCCGCTGGTGTCTGCAGCAGGGGCTTCGGGTAGTTCAACCGATGAATCTGATGAGCCTTGGTCTCTACAACCAGCCCTCGGGCGCCTTCCTGCCCTCCATTCTTTTTTAAGGGGAAGAGATTCCAAGCTTACCGAAATCATGCCGGTACAGCTTGGCACGGGCGATAGGCGATACGAACGGATAAGTCGGACAGGAGGGGAGATGTCTCAACATGAAACATTCCTGCGGGAAGCGGTGCGTCTCGCCAGGAACAACCGTGAACGCGGCGGCCGACCCTTTGCCGCAGTTCTCGCTATTGATGGGCAACTCGTCTCCACCGGCGTCAACGACGTCGTGCAAAGCAATGATCCCACTACGCATGCAGAAATGGAGGCAGTGCGCGCTGCCAGCCGGACCCTCGGTCGCGCTGATCTGAGAGGCAGCATCGTTTATGCCAGTGGCCACCCCTGCCCCATGTGCCTGGCGGCCATGGTGATTGCAGGAGTGGACGCCGTATATTACGCTTTCGATAACGATGATGCGGAACCCTATGGTTTTTCGAGCAAGGCGGCCTATCAGAAGCTGCGCCTGTCACTGGAGCCTCCGCCCATGCCGCTCATTCGACTCGACCTCGGCCTGTCTCCTGCAGAACTGTATAGTGCATAGCTTTGCAACCTGAGAGGTGCGGCAGGAAGAGAATATTGAGTCAGTAAGCAAATAGTACTAACGTCATATCGACTGAAGCCGATATCAAGTGACGTTCAAAGCACGCCACTGTTGGTAAGAAATAAGAAGGTAAGACGCGGCCGTGCATTCCCCAGCTTTTTTGGCGGATTGACAACGTTGTCTAAAAGTATTAAAGATTCCAGCTCAACAAACGCTCTTTAAGTACCCGTCCCGCGCAATCAGAGGATTATAATGACAGCACATATATTGCCTGCCACAGAAGAAGACACCAACTCTATGAATAAGCAATCATTGCAAGACATGCTGCTCCTTCCCCGCATACCGGACGTACCAGAGCCTCAGGTACCAGAGCCTCAGGATCATGCGGAAGCAACGAGCGATAGCGGGAGCCCCATCGATGCCCCGATCGTGAGAGAAGCAATAGACGACAGAATAATACAGCCTATGCGCCTTACTCGATTTCTGGTCACGAATTTTCGCTCGGTAGAGAACAGCGGCTGGATTGAGATTGATAGCGTTACTGCACTCATTGGCGTGAATGAATCCGGCAAGACAAACCTGCTGATTCCGCTCTGGAAGCTGAACCCAGCAATCGGAGGAGAGATCGTGCCGGCTTCCGACTACCCGAAAAAGCAATTCGGCACCCTGCGGCAGGCGCCGGAAAACTTCTACTTCATAACGGCGGAATTTGAGGCAGGAGAGCTTGCAGAAGAGCTTTGCGGCAAGATGGAAATCTCCACCGAAGAGGCCTCCCTCATCGCTGTAAAACGGTACTTCAATGGGGATTATTCGATCTCCTTCCCCCGACGGGAAGAGCTTGGCGAGATGAGGAGATAATCAGGGGAAGGCACAGAGGATGTTGTGGATACGGTAATCCGCGCCCTCCCGAAATTTGTCTATTACTCTGAATTCGGAAACCTGGATTCTGAAATCTATCTTCCCCACGTAGTACAGAATCTTCAACGCACTGACCTTGGGCCCAGAGAAGCAGCCAAGTCGCGTACATTGCGGGTTCTTTTTAAATTCGTAGGCCTCGAGCCGGGAGAAATCCTTGAACTCGGGCGGGACTTCCCAAGACGCAGGGGCCGTCGTCGTGAACCCACAGTGGAAGAAATCCGGGAAATCGCGCTGAAGAAAAGGGAGCGTTCCATCTTGCTGCAATCGGCAGGCGGGCTTCTGACGGATAAGTTCAGAAACTGGTGGAAGCAGGGAGATTACAAATTCCGCTTCGAAGCGGATGGAAGTCACTTCCGCATATGGGTTTCCGATGACCGCCGGCCGGAGGAAGTTGAGCTCGAAAGCAGAAGCACGGGGCTTCAGTGGTTTTTGAGTTTTTATCTGGTCTTCCTCGTGGAAAGCGGGGGTGAACACCAGAACGCCGTCTTGTTGCTGGACGAGCCCGGATTGTCGCTGCACCCCCTGGCGCAGCGCAACCTTTTTGCCTTCTTTGACAGTCTTGCAAAAGCCAACAAAATCCTCTACACGACCCATTCACCATTCCTGCTGGATGCAGAGCACCTGGGACGCGCGCGCAAGGTGTACGTTTCCCCTAACGGAACGACGCAGGTGACGTCTGACCTTCGCAGCGTGGAAAAGGATGTCCGGCAGGCAGGAGCCGCCTATGTGGTTCACTCGGCGCTGAACCTGAATATTGCCGAGAGCCTGGTAACAGGCTGTCAGCCGGTCGTCGTGCAGCGCGTCTCGGATCAATATTATCTCTCGGCCATCAAGACACTCCTCATTGGGGCAAACAAAATAGCCCCCAAGCGCGAACTGCTCTTTCCTCCGGCCGGCGGCAGCAAAACGGTAGGCGTAATCGCAAGCATTATCAGTGGGCGCGACGAGACGCTGCCCAAGGTAGTTCTGCGGGATGATGAAGCAGGAAAACAAATCAATGCAGAATTGAAGTCGGATTTGTACAGCGACGCGCAAGAGCGCATCTTTTCGACGGATAATTACGTTCTCTTCAGCAATTCCACGACAGAAGATATGATACCTGCGCCGTTTTTTGCACAAGTGATAGACCGCTGGGAGAGGAATACGGATACGGCCTTTGCGGACGTTCTGGTCAACGGCAAGCCGGTGGTGGAGCAGGTGCAGGCCTGGGCCGAAGCGCAGGACCTAGTGCTACGGGATGAATGGAGAGTTGAAGTTGCAAAGCGCGTCAAGGAACAGGCACTGAAAAAGGGCATCGGTGCGTTTGATGCGGGCACTATTGCCCGCTGGGCAAAGCTCTTCCAGGAGTTGATCCGGAACTGATCCTCTCCAATGAGTTGCTGCTTCCGCTACTGGCTTCGGCGCCCAAGACGATTTATAGCATAAGCAGAAGCTCCTCATCACTCACGAAGCAAGCGGTCGATGACATTGCGTGTGATGATATGGACGTGTTCATTTTCGAGCACCTGGGCCCAGTCGGTGGTTCCCGCGGTAAACACTGTGCCGTTGCGCGAAAAGATTCCCATTGTTGCTGCGTGAATACCTTCGTGGGCGGGATACGCCTCCCGAGGAGGAAGTTCCTGCCAATTGGCATCCAGCAAGCTTGCTGCCAGAACACCAAACCCGTTGGGGGTACCCGTGCTTCCGGCATTTGAGGAAAGCACTGCAAGGCCGGTAGCTTTGTCGAATTCATCCAGCGGCGCGCCGTCGCACTCGTACCCGACCAGCGGTGGCGAGGTTTTATCGCCGAATGCCTCGCCGCGGCCCAACTCTGTTCCCGCGAATACCCAATGCTCCGGGTCCTGCACGATATACCCTCTCGTGTTCCGCGGGCCATCCCACCAGCCGCCCCCATTGCGGTAACTCACGCCCGTCAGCGAATCCTCGGGACGGCCCACGCCGGTGGACGGCCACCAGTGATCAAACGCCCCACGAGGACCGCCTTGATGGCATAGCATCGCCGCTCCGCCATCTATGATATGAATGCGCCACCAGCAGAGGTTGGCGCCGAAGAAGGCAACGTTGCCTCCTTTTGACACGAAATCTTCCGTCCGGTCGCGTATCGTCTCGCTCCAGTATTCGTCGTGCCCCACGCTCAGCATAAGCCGGTAGCGATTGCACAGATCCGGATCGGCATGGATATCGAGATCGGTGCAGAATTCAGGCTCGTAGCCGTTGCGCAGAAGCCAGCGGATGAAGCGTGCATCCCAGTGTGCGAAAGTCTGGCGCGGCGAACTCAAATCGTAGTAGTCGAGCGCGCCCCAGGTCTCGCCGCCAATGCCGCCACCCGGACGAAGCAGCGAGAGCTTGGCTCCTGGCGGGTCCTGTGAACGTGGAGGATTGACGTAGAAGCAGCCACCGCCGGTGCAGTTATAGGCATGGTAAGTGGCAAGCGGAATCTTGTAGAGCAGCTTGCTGTGTCCACTGCCGCGGACGACGAACAGGACGGCGGCACTTTCCATTGCCAGGGATACGGCATTGCCGTCCGGTTCCTCCAGGTGAGCAATATAAACCCCAGACAGCCAATCGTGTGGGACAGGAAATTTGTATGACGACCATTGCCAGTCTTCCGCCGCGCCTCGTGGGGCGGCATATTCCCCCAGTAGCCAATCCGTTTCGGACATCCGCAGCAGGCCATCTCCCCAGCGATAGAACACCACGCGAAAGCGCGGCGCATCGGTGGCAATGTGCAACACCAGCATATCTCCCGGCGCGACGCCCGCCGAAGCGGGATACCCACGAATCACGTTATTTCTCCTGCTGTTTTCTTCTGTTACCCGACAGGAGCGACCGGCTCGGGTTCGATGCGCTTGCGCACGAGATAGGGCGGCATTGCGAGCGCGTGCATCGGCGTGCGGCGAAACGACTCAAGCGCCTGATCAGGCGTTTCAACGATCGGCTCTTCCTTTCGATTAAAGGACGTATTGAGCACTATGGGAACACCGGTGCGGACTTCGAATGCTTTCAGCAGCGCGCGCAGGAAGGGGTCATCCTGCTCGCCGACGGTTTGCAACCGCGCCGTGCAGTCAACGTGCGTAACAGCGGGGATGATATTGGCGGCCTTCGGCCAGACCGGGGCAGCGAACTGCATGAAGGGGGATGGACGGCGGATATCGACGAATTCCTCCGCCCGCTCGAGCAGCACTACCGGCGCCAGCGGACGAAACCATTCCCGCTCCTTGACTCTGGCGTTGATCCAGTCACGCACGTAGCCATGGCGCGGATCTCCCAGAATGCTGCGATGACCGAGTGCGCGCGGGCCGAATTCGCTGCGCCCGTGGTAGAGAGCGACCACCTTGGTGGCAGACAGCAGGTCAGCTATACGCCCGTACAGATCGACGGGTTGTTCAAGATGCTCCACGACAAGATCATCCGCGCGGCTTAACGCGGACTCGATGTCTGACAGGCGCGGCTCAGGCCCGAGATAGTCGTTCTCCCACCGATAGTCGCAACGCATGCCCCCCAACTCGGTAAGGCCGTACACGGCGCAGCCAAGCGAAGTGCCTGCATCGCTAGGTGCCGGAGGAATGAAGACGCGCTGGAAGGGAGTTTCACGCAGGAGGCGATCATTGGTGGAACAATTAAGACCCGTACCTCCGGCAAAGCACAAGTTCTCAGCACCGGTTTGGGCGTGCAGCCAGCGTGCAACTTCGAGCACCGCCCCCTCGAATGCACGCTGCCCGGCAGCGGACAGATCGGCACTATCGGCAAAGCGGGAAGCATCGCCAGCAGCATAGCGAAAACGATTGCGATCGCGCAGGATTTCCATCCAGCGAGGGGGAATCGTCACCTGCGGCCCCTCCACCTCCAGGGGCGGCAGGCCAAGCGCGTTCGGGGCACCATGCGGAGCGAGTCCCATCACTTTGCCTTCGTTGCCCTCGCCTGGAAAAACCGCTTGTGTCAGCAGGAAGTAGAACATTCCAAGCCCGACCAGGCGTCGCTCGTTACGGTCCCACAATTGCTTGCCGATGCATTCGATCCGCTCTCTATCTGCTCGATAGAACGATGAGACTTCACGCCAATCCGAAGGTACGCCGCTCGAGCCGCTCCATTTCTCTGTGAATTCGGAAACCGGACTGCCCTGGCCATCGATGATCATCACCGCGGCTTCTTCAAATGGGGATGGATGGAACACGCTGTAGACATGCGCGAGATGGTGCGAGATGCGCTTGCGCCGGCAGTCGGGCGAGAATTTCAATATTTCGGCCATCTCCTGCTCATACGCAGAAAGATTTTTTATCTCGCTGTCGGATGAATAGCATTCGACGAGAACATCGACCGGCTTGCCAAGCTCGGGAAGATGCGGTGTGTACGCGTTGCGGAAATCGTCGAGCCTGCCCCAGTGGTGCTTCCGCCTTGTGAGCCGCTCTTTTTGTATTGCGTATACTACCTGTGATCCATGCATCAGGCAGATGCTTGCATCCTGCGTGCGGTTCACCCCAAGCACTACCGGTCCATCGCTCATCGAATTCTCCTTTGTTGTTTAGCGGGCCAGCTCAACCCTGGAATGAATACGTCTGGTTGGTTTTTTCCAGGTGCTCCAGCTCATGGAACGAGTATGCTTGCGGTACTCGGAGATTCGCCTGGCGAGTCAACTGAGGTCCGTCCAGGAATCGCTGCTGGCGTTTAGTTACCTTTTCCTGCGAATTGAGGGAATTTCGTTGGGTAGCCTATTATGACTATAGTAGAGAACGTGTATTTGTAAAGGCTACTTGCAGGGAGGGAGTGAGCTGGCGGGGGTTTTCATGGAGGAAGGAGAAGCAGTAAAGGAGAAGAAAACTAAGCTGTTAACTGCTCGCGGATTTATGTGCACATTTCTTCCCGATTCTATGGCAGGTAGAGCCAGCATCGTGGCAGGTGCAGGCATTTCAGCAGCAATGTAAAGATAAGCCCGCTCTGGACAGGTAGTATCTGTGCCGCTATAGATGGACTCCTTTCAATACAACGCTGTTTCCTGCTCGTTATGGTCGGTATCACTGGCAAGCGAGGCGATATTACCTCTTATGCTGCAACTGATGACTTCCACGCAGCTTTTCCAGAAACCTCCCGAGAGCAGCTGCAGGGCTCGGAAATACCTGTTGGAGATTTCAGCGGGCGCGGTGTAGCGGCAGGTGATCCCCAAGCCTTCTTCATTGAGATTGATTGTCTTGTGCCACATCCAGGCAGGGAAAAACAGAACGTCACCGGGATGGAGATCGAACTCATAACGCGGCGCATATTCCACCAAGGGGTAGGCATCCCGATCGCTCGGCTCTCCTTCCTCATTGGCGCTGAACTCCGCAAACCGGCGCATGCCATTGCCAAGTGCTACCGGGTATAGCAGCCAGGAATATTCGGATTCAATCAAGGTCCAGCGCTTGGAGCCGGAAACGGCAAGATACCAGTTGGGCCCTTCCTCGCAGTGGTAGTTCGCGTTCAATCCCGCCCCCAGGCCTAAGATCAGAAAGCTCAGAACCGGCTTCGAGGGCCGCCCCATGACGGGGAAATAGGCGTGCGAGCGCGGAATGCGGAAGTATTCGTAGAAAGTCGGATTTTGATCGAGCAGCAATTGCTGCGGAATGTAATTGCAGCGGCGATCCTCCGCGATCTCGCGCAGGGAAGTGTTCACCATCTTCTTGCTCCGCTTATCCAGGGCCTGGACGATGGTATCCGGAAAATGTTCCGCGAGTTTGTCGAGCGTCCAGTCAATCGGCGCATTACCCACGAATCCCCGCATAATGCATGGCATGCCGCGCTTCACATGCTCCCGGTAAAACCGATTGGGCTCTATCTGGCCGGGTTGATATTCCGTGATGGGGAGAACTTGCTTGCGCGACACGCCCCGATCCTGCAACCGTTGCAGGATGCGCGATTCGGTACGCTTGCGGACATCCCGCAGCAGGTTGGGGTTATGAGACAGATGCTGGCACAACATGATGCTCTTGAGCGCCAGCACATTCCAATATCCCAGCGGCAGTTTCTTCACAGCACGCTTGCCCATACGCTCCACAAGAAAGGTGCGCAGAAAAAGCTGCTGCTCCGCCACCAATTGCCATAGAACATAAAAAAATGTCGCAATTCCGGCGAGTGGTATTGCCAACATGTCTCGCACACGTGTCAGTGCGGTTATTTTCTGCGGCTGGCCTGCAATCTCCATCGGATGCCTCCCTCTAAGGTTGATTCACCATGAGAATCAGTTCATGTGACTCCTCTCTTATGCACTCATTTTATGGATTAAGTCTAGCCCGTATCCCGACATAATGGAAATAATGGACAAACGCGAATTGACTTGCAGTCTCCTCCTCCAACACTAAAAACAGAGAAAAAACATTCAGCGATATATCTCCCTGCGATGGCCTGTTCTCACAACGAGAATCCGCACCGCGCTATCCTCAATATTTGCGATAATGCGATAATTGCCAACGCGATACTTCCAGAATTCATTCAGTTGTGACCCCTTCAGGACTTCACCAATACTGCGCGGGTCGTCTAGCAGTGCCACACGTTCATACAAAAAAACCAGAATACAGCGTGCCACTGGCGGGTCAAGCTTGCTCAATCCACGCTCAACTGCAGGATCTAACTCAATCCTCCACGCCATAACGCTTCATTACTTCCTCTATCCGCACTGTCTGAGTTTTACCGGAACGAATATCGGCCAGGCGTTGCTCGGCCAGATACAAATCTTCCAGATCATCCAGATGCTCACGGATCGCCTCAGTGATGTAATAACTCTTGGTTCGCCCCGTCTTGGCCGCCAAGTTTTTTAGCCTGGCTTCCAGATCACTGGGAAGCCGAATCGAGAGAGCCATAACAATTCAATGCGAGCAATGTAAATTGTGATACAAGTATCACATAAAAGGGATGATGAGTTGCAATTTTTGCATCGGGCAAATGATCTGCTCAAACTCGCTTGGTAGAATCAGAAATCCTGCATCACCTGATCGGGTTTCACTTTACCCCGGCGCCCCCAGTTGCCATCCAACTCATAGCCCTTTTCCGCTCCTCCCCACAAGGTAATGCAGTTCATCTTCAGTCAGTTGTGGCATAGCATGCATCGTTTTGGGGTGGGCATATCACCGCTTCGATCCCCTGTCCGTAATCGAACCGGAGACAATGCAAGTGCATTATCATTAACATTCATTGTCTCACCCTGGAGAGTGCTGTGCCCACCCTCGAACCCGAATCCACGCTCACCGACCGCTACCAGACCACAGTCCCGGAAACTGTGCGTCGTGCTCTCAAGCTCAGCAAGCGCGACAAGATTCACTACACCATTCGTCTCGATGGCGAGGTGGTGCTCAGTCGTGCAGCGCCTCCGGAGGACGATGACCCGGTGCTGGGGCAGTTCCTCCACTTTCTCGCACAAGATATGCCGAGCAGGGAGGGATTCTTCGTACCGACGGTAGCGGAGACCTTGGGCCGGGCGGGACGATGCGCGGCCCAGGTTTTGGGCATGCGCACGACGATGCCTGCTCCTTGCAGATGGGGCACGTCCTTGAGGAAGCGCACAGCCTCCTCGACACCCCAGCGCAAGGGATGATAGATATCCCCATCCTCGACCATCTCGGCCAGCCAAGCGCAGCTGTCCGCCGCCTTTTGCACCGGCAGGAGCAGGGACAGAAGCTGCGTCTTCTTCCTGCCGCCGGAGAATTCCGCCAGAGCTTGCGAAAGCGGCAGGTGCTGCGGCTGCCCGTGCGCCGACAGGCGCGAGGTGTAGGTGGCGAGGAAAGCGAAGGTGCATTCCGCATCCTTGCGGTTTTCGGCGAGGTTGAAATGCACGCGCCGCAC
>Ga0134128_10000712_pt1 | contig 44913 bp, 60 predicted proteins | sample KB31754_FD_96462 | JGI IMG/M metagenome (GOLD analysis project Ga0134128, IMG submission 96462) | Terrestrial soil microbial communities with excess Nitrogen fertilizer from Kellogg Biological Station, Michigan, USA - KB3-175-4 | ecosystem: Environmental > Terrestrial > Soil > Unclassified ...
ATAACCAATAGGTCACAGCGTACCAGAACGCACCTAGCGCGCAACCCCTGCGCCATCAGACGCTTACGCAAGGCTACTTGCCGTGCACGCCGGCCTATCCCACGCAACCAAGAACGCGCCGCGCTACGTAGCCGTACGTTGCAAGATGCAAGAGCGCTAGTTGCACGTTGCAAGAATCCAATAACCTCGCGCGCGCGTAATCTACTACCGGTAAGGCTTATTTGGTGATTATTAGATAGTGATATCTAGGGATGCTAGAATGGTGTTGACAGTGTTGAATAGAGAGAGCACAGTAATAATACCTAAATTAACCATGGGAGTATGAGAGTATGCCCGCCCCCATCAAAATCTCACGTAAGGATGCGCACGCACGAGGCTTGAAACGCTTCTACACTGGCGAGCCTTGCAAGCACGGGCACGTAGCCGAGCGGTTCGTAGTGAACGGCGGCTGCTGTGCTTGCATCAATTGGAAGATGAGCAAGGGTCAATACAACGTGCGCGGCGCCAACGTAGGGTGGCCATCGCGCGCTATCACGTTCTCGGTGCCCTTCACTCCTACGCCCGATGAGATAGACGCAGCGTTCCGCTACGCCGAGGCCATGCGATGGCTCGACCGTGCGCTCTACGACGTTCACAACGATGCGAAGCTCTTGGCGCAGTACGCTACCCCCATCAGCGCCGAAGAAACGGCTGTAGCGATGGTTGCGTTGGAGCGCCGGCAGCAGTTCTACGACCGTATCACGCGCGAGACTCGCGGCGAGGCTACGACAGCCGGCACGAGCGAGGGCGCGCGCGAGCACTCCGATAAATGCCGGTACTGCGGCAGCGACGGCGGCGGCCCTCAATTCCTCGATTTGCACGAGTCCGTGTGCCCCGAGCGCAAGTAGCGCGTATCCCACCACTTTACATATTGGGGGATATCGACTCTAAATCTGTGACGCAGTACACTGACGGCATGGTCAGTGCGAGTAGAATGCAACCCATGGACAACGTACGCAGCACCCGCAAATACCCGAGCTACACGCTTGCTCAGCTCGAAGCCTTCGTGGCCGAGGGCCGCGGTAACCCCGCGATGCTCCAAGAGATCGCAGACCGCAAGGCAGGGCGCAGCGTCGCGTTGGTAGTGCCGCAGATTGAGGGCGGCATCCCGCAGCCGGTCATCGGGCGCATGTAATGGTTACTTACCTCATTCTGCGGCTGTGCAGCAACGGGCTTTGGAGCGCCAGCGCGTTCACGTCCGACAAACGCGGGCAGCGCTGCGTCACTACGTCCTGGCATCGGACCCGCTCGCAAGCCGTTAGCGCGCTGAGCTGGTTTTTTGAAGTGTGATATGGCGCACGGACGCGCCGCCAGTTCCCGAGGATACTAGCGCCCATGTTGACGAGCAGACAGACAGCGAGGCCCACGACAATGCGTAGCATCTATCGCCCCGACTATGGTTTCTCCGACCGTTTCATCATTTGGACGGTCTGTGCCTCACTCGCCGTTGCTGCGGCTATTGCAGTGCTCGCGGTAACCGCCATCATCTACAGCAACTAGGAGTCACCAACATGCTTTGGAAAGCTGCGGCTCTAATCCGCAAAATGCGAGTCATTGGCCTGCGCGCGCTTGTTGAGTACGGGCCGTGCTATGGTGCCTACGGCTACGGGTTCAGCTCAGCATGGGAAGGCCCACGCGAGCCGGGCGTACGAGTCACCGACATGACGTTGCGCTGTGTTAAACGCGACGAGATTGGGGGCGCCGATGAGCTGCAAATAGGTATCGAGATTACGCAGCGCTACCGCTCGGGCGCCAACTCGCGCCACGTAATCGGCAGCATCAGCTTGCACGGCGATGCCCTGGCACAGTTCCGCGCCATCGTGAATGGTGGCGAGGCCGAGCCCAAAGGCACGTACCGGACATTACCGTAAAACTCGCAACTTGAAGCCTTATAGGTGACCCATGGCAACCCAACGCTACAAGCGATTCAACTTCCGAGCCAACGTGCTCGACTTGATACACACGATGAACGGTATATGCAACGAGTACATTGCCCAAGGTTTCGTGCTCACCGTTCGGCAGCTCTACTATCAACTCGTGGCGCGCGACGTGGTCGAGAACACCGAGCGCAGCTACAAGCGTGTTACCAACATCGCGAACGATGCGCGCTTGGCCGGCATGACAGTGGTCGGCCCTCAAGGCATCATCGGTACTATTAGGTGACTCATGATAGGGGTTGACGTTAATTCGCTGCTGTTTGAAACGCGCGACATGTTGGACAAGGTGCGCAAGCGATTAGATGATGCCTTCGAGGCCATGTCGGCTTCGTGGGAACGAATGCCGCCCCCGGATGGCATGCGCCGTGTGTGGGACGTGCAGCTTACTTGCGGGCATAGCCAGCACTACTACAGCAAGCCCGTGATGGGCGATCACACGTGGTGCTCGAAATGCCCCGGCATTCATAGCCGAAAATCCTGGGTGCGCACCATATTCGATGAGTCGATACCTGCCTACAATACCCATAAACGGCTGCGCAAGGCAGTGTTGGCCAATGGCTGGCACGTATGGACCGACAAGGAAATAGGCGAATGGCAAGAAATTATTAGATTCCCTGGGAAGGGGGCTTGCATAGTTAGGTTTCTGGATGAATCACCCCGCCCGCAGCCAACCGATAAAATCCAAGAATGCCCGCATTGCCATACGATGTTCAACCCCCAATATTGAGGCTCTAACATGGCAACCCAACGCACCGTTATCCTGGCCAACGCCAAGCCCCACATCCGCCTAAAGAGCGGTGAATGGTGGGTGTTACAGCGCCGCACCCGCAAGACCAAGCGCGGGCCGCTCGTAGCTTTCCGCACTGGCCGGGGTTGGACAGTAGCGCATGCGTGGGCAGAGTTCTGCCGCAATCCCTTTTATCACAGTATCATAGGATAACCTAACATGATGAAGTTAGTTGTTATAACGATAGCCAGCCTGCTCTACAGTTTCACCAAACCATACACGCGGCTGCAGTTCAGAACGGGGCTTGTCCTTGCCATGTTCGTCTTCGCGCTCTGCGGCTGTGCAGCTCTGCCGATGCCCATGCAGCCAGTGAATGAGCAATACAACAGCAACGAAGCCGAAGGCACATGGCTCGTACTCGATGCCGTGGACACCGCCTATACCATGCACTTGAAGAAAGGCACCGAGTGCGATCACGAGGGCGACCCAATTGCCGCCCATATCTATGGCAGCACTCGGCCGCCGCCGGGGCGCGTGCTCAGCATCAACCTTGTGCTGGCGCTTGGGCATACGATGGTCACGAGTTGGCTGGACGACAAAGTTGCCGAGCATGACCAAAAGGATGACGGCAGCGCGGGGGTATGGTATGTCGGCCGCATCGTATGGCATGCCCTCTCGCTTGGATATACGGGCGAGGGCGTTTACGAAGGCCATTCCCACGGGTGCTCGCTGTGAATACAATAGTCACAAAAGATTCCGAACGCATACAACAGCTAGAGTTGGAGCTAAGGCAACTTCAACATATATGGGCCACGATAATAGATGAGTTACGAAATATAAACCCGGAGTGGAGCACTCAAGGCTTGTCAGGCGCAGACGCGATTATTAAGGAAATTCGAGAAATGCACGCTTCGTGCGTTATTCAAACTATGAAACTTCGCAAAGTTTCGCAGTGTGCGGAAGAAGTGCTTTCAATTTTGCGTGCCATGTTGGGAGCGGATAATCGTCTAGTGAAATCGCTTACGTTAGCTTTATCGTGGACTCCAACCCGCGATAAATTACGCCGAATGGGGTGCTCATTGTGAACAAGCGTTACACTCTGCGAGAGTTCGGCGGTGCCGTTGCCATCAAGGACAATGCGCCCGATGCATACCCGGTGCTGTTCGGCATTGGCTCGGGTGTTGATAGAACCTTTCAAGAGCATAGGATTTTCTACACCAAAGACGACGCCCAGGCCGTCTGTGATTGGCTCAACGAGCGGGACGCCGGCTATCCCGTCTCGTGGGTAGCGCAAACTCAAGATTTTTTCTATAAGACATCATGATTACCTTACCTCAAGTGATAACAGCCGTAGAGGCCGAATGCCGGCGGCTTGAGCGTGACTTGAAGGACCAACGGGCGTTGCTGCGCAGCTTGCGCCATCAACTAGTTGCGGGCGATTCTTACAACGAGAGTGCAGCTTCTACAGCGAAACACACCAACCCTGTGCTCTTAGAGCTGCAAAAGCAGGGGTAAAGAGCTGGCACGGGTCATGCATGTCTCTAAATACTGACGCATTGGTCAGTCAACACAACCTAGAGGTATGCAGACATGGCAACATCACGACATCACAACGGCCACAGCATCACGGCAACGCTTGCGCGCAAGCATTTCGTAGCGACCGAGGCCGAGGTCGAATCGCTGGCGCAAGAGCAGTACCGCGGCGCGGACATCGCCGCACAAGGGGCGAGTACCTACCTTCGGGTGCTCGTGGCAGGATGCCAAGCCAAGGTGGGCCGGGCTCGACGGGGCCTCGCGCTGCGCAAGGACGCACAGTTGGAAGTCATCAACGCAGTGCATGAGCGGTTCTATGCCGCAGTGCTCCGCGGAGTCACCACGCCGGAAATCGAGCACGACCCGAACGTTGACCCGAAGGAACAGCGGCGCCGCACGTTGGAGCGCAACCGGCGCTCGGCGTTCGCCCGCTCCGCAGTGTCAACGCTGCGCCTGTTCGTCAACGGCGGGGGCGACATTCGAGCGCTCAGCGTGGAAGTCGTCACGAAGACGCAGCTACGCAAGGACGTGGCGCCGCCCGAGCCAACGGACAAGGTCGAGCGGCAGATACAGCGGGCCGAGGGGGCGTTGCTGCGGGCCATCGAGCGACGGGCCAGGGCGAGCCCCGAGGCCGCAGCCGAAGACATCGGGCGCATCATGGAAGACTTGCAGAAGACCCTCGACGCCTTGAACGGTGAAGCCGAGACGGCACCGGCCGAGGCACCCCAGGCCCCGCCGCCGAGGCAGGACACGGGCGCACGTAGGACCCGCGTAGGGGTGCCGCTGCTACACCGGCCCGCCCTCGCGGCCGGCCCGTGAAGCCGCATGTAGGACCCCCGGAACTGCCGCCGCTGTATCTAACGCGCCTTGAGTGTGTTTGGCTACTGCGGCGGCTCCGTCCGATTAGAGACGCTATGCAAACGGATTTGGTGTTGATAGAAGAACGGGTGCGCCTGGGCCACAATGGCCACCTAGTCGAAGCTCACAGGGCGTTGGAATCGGACCATGACATTGCCAACGGCATCATCGGCAAGCTATGGCAGTCGTGCGGTTCTCTCGGGGTCAGGTGACATAATCGCGGGGCCAGGAAAGCCCCGCGGTTTTGTGATGCGCTTCGCAGTCGAACGGCTCAGCTCGTGTAGAATGGCACCCCATGAACACCGCACACGCCAAGACCGCCCCCACGCTGCAACAGCGCATGAAGTCTACGCTTGAGGGCGCCGGGATTCCCTACAAGCGCATCGAGGTTTACGGCGTGCAAATCGTGGTCACGTCCGCCTGTCGGGACACGGCCGCCAAGTGGGCAACGCTGCTCGCGAAGTTCGCCAAGGTCCGCGGCACCATCGAGACTCTTGACGATGCCGTGCGCAACCGCAACACCGTGTTGCGTCCTTCCAAGGTGCGCGTGTGGCGCACATTCGCGGTGATACAGTGAAATCCGAATATACAGCCAACGCTTACTTTATCGAGCTGCGCCGGCTCGAAGCCAAAATATCGCGCGAGGCCGAGCCCGGCTACGACCCATATAACTCGGCCGACCGGTTTCGCTGGCCGGATTTTGGCGGCAACATAACTGTTGAATTGCTCGAAGTCGATGGCAGCGTAGCTGCGTCATTCAAGTTCGAGCCGCCGCTTTCGCTCGTCATCCCTGGCAAGCCGCCCCTGACGGAGTTCGCCCCGGACGAGTTCGACGTACCGCCGCTCGGCCCCGGCCCCCTTTCCCCGCAGCAATCGGAGTAGTGCATATGTTCAATCGCAGAGTATCCGCCATCATGGCTGCGGCCGTCGCCGTGGCGCTCGCGCCCTTCAACGATTGGGCGCCGCAGCTCCGCGTACTCGGCAGACCGCGCAGGAACCCCGTACAGCCGCCTGCGCCCCGCCCGCGGCATTCGCCCATGGTGCAGACCCGCGAGCGGCGCTACGGGGCCGAGGCGCGGCGCGTGCGGCAGATAGCCCGCGGTATGCTGACCATCTGCAATGGCCTCGTGGTGCCTGGACTTCAGTATCTCGGCCACGGGTACGCCCTGCACGTCGAGTCGGGCCGCATCATCGACGCCCGCATGTAGCTTGACGCCCTCGGCGGGGGCGGCGGATAATGTGACCGTCCGCACACTTCCGCCGAGGGCCGCCACATGGCTACAGCTTTGCACGTTCTCGCCGCCGTCTATCTGCTCGGTATCGTATGGATTCTCGCCGAGCTGAAATTTAACTGTCCGATTCTCGAATGGCACGACTAGCCCGCTGCCCCACCCGGCACCGCCGGTTAGAAGTCAAGACCGAACGCGACCGCTGCTCGTGGGTCGTGTGTCTTGACTGCGGGAAACGCGGGCCTCGCAAGCATTCCTATACCCTGGCCCTTCTGGCCTGGGCTCTGCATCTCACGAACCAACACCCGCGCTAGGCTTTCTGCGCTTCTAGGAAGCCGTCGCGCACCTGGGCGGGGCTCAGGTAGCCCGCGGCCCATGGATGCCCTTTGCGCAGGAATAGGCGCGGCATGGAGCCATCCGGCATGGGCAGCTCGCAGAGGCCGTCCCGCGGCAACGCCGGGTGCGGCTCGTAGCCTAGACCCACGACGAGCGCTTGGCGCATGTTCCGCGGTATGAGCTTGTCCTTTCCGAGCTGCGCCAATAGATGGTCAAGCGAGACGGACGACAGCCAACCGTTGCGGAAGCCTTCGCGCTTCTGCTCGATGGCCGCAAGTATCTCTTGCTCGATGGCGCCCAAGCTCTCGGTGACCGCCTGCTCGGTGCTCGTGGTGATCGGCGCCACTACGCATGCGCCGGCCGGGTTCAGCTCGTCGGGAACCTCTAGGCCCATGAGATAATCAAACACAACAGCGAAGCCGTCGGCCTCTAGCCACTTGTTGAATCTGATGAAGAACTCGGTAGTTAGACCGTCTCGGGCAAGGTCAGCTTTGGTCTGCTGCGCGCAGTAGAACGGAGCAAAGCGGCGCTCGTTGGGGTCTATGCGTACGCCGTTCTTGTGGTTCGAGAGAAGGAACATATTAAAGCATACGTCCTTCATCATCTTTTCGGCGAACATCGGGCGGACTTCCAACCGCCGCGACGTTATCATCAATTTTAGAATTTCCTGTAGCTCTGTCTGGTCTTGCGTGCGCGTCTCGTCTACGATAACCAACAGCTTGTCAACAAACACACTGTTGAACTTCTCGCCAAGCTCGCTCGACTTCGCCCAATGTGTGTATCGTTGGCTAAGGCAATACTCCATGATCCGAGCAAGCGTGGTCTTGCCGTTGCCCTTCACGCCCTGAATGAACGGGCACCATGCGAATTTACTGCCCACGTGTCGAGCTGCGGCAGCCATCCAACAGCGAAGTATCAGGTTGTCTCGCTCGTCTGGTATCAGCGTGCGCAGGAACGACAGGAACATGCCAGGATCGCCGGCTAGGCGGCGAATCTGCGCGGGCTTATAGCAGTTGATTTGCGTAAGCCCATCGCGCACCCGTATTTCACTCGTGGGCAAGCTCGGGTCGAAGCACTGCGTATGTACCTGGGGGAAGTCGTACACTTCGTTGGATACGAAGGCATCCCACGCGCTCTTGCTCGGGCGCTGCCCGTCGGGCGTGGTGATATACATACGACCACCGAATGCAACGTCAAACCGGTCCTTGCTGATAGCGAGCCCGTCGGGTAGCTGTATCTTGTGAATGTCCCGCACGTAGCAGAGGCCGCCGAACATCTGTTTTTGCTGATGCACGGTAACCACGGTGCCTACGGGGGGCCGCTCGCCGGGCTTGAGCTGCAAGAACTCTACCGTTGGCGGCGGGGGCGGGGGAACTGCCGAGGATTCCTTAGCAGTTGGGGGCAACGGTACCGTGACCGTGAGAGACGAGACGCCGGCCTCTGAGCGCACGGGCTCGGGGCCAGGGCGCTCCGCATCTACGGCAGCGGCCGGCGTCTCGCGTTCTTGGTACCATTCCTTTTGGTCGCCGCAAGCGCGCAGGATGGTCGAGCGCATGTAGTCCATGCGGTCCCACTTCGGCCGCACGAGGCTTGACTGCCGCATCAACCCCAACATGCGCTCGCAATTGTTGCCCGTCCAAAAGGCCGCATGGTTGGCTAGGGCTTGGTCGGCCGCTGAGCCATCCCACGAACTGTGCGAGTTCTGCGATGGGAAGCTACGCTGTAGGGCCTCGGCGTTGGCATACCATAGGTCGGCGAAGCTGGCCCGACCGCCAAACACCGCGGACGCGCTCGACGAACGCAGCGCCCTGGCTATCAGCTCGTTGTCATCGGCCGGGCCGCGCCATTGGGGCACGGGCTTGTCCGTCCATTCGACGCCGTGCTCTATGTCACCGTGCGGCGGGAAGAACTGTTGAGCGAACGCAGCAAGCTCTCGGGTACAATCGGAAAGCGGGGAACCGGTCGCACCAATGCCCCCAATCGCAATGAATCGTAGGCGCGTATACAACTCGGCGCGATAGGTTTTGTTGCGCGTGCCGTGGCTAGGTGCAGGACCAACATAACTTCCGATGATATGCACGCCGTTGCCCGACACTGATGCTTCGGTATACGCACCGGGAAACCTCGCTATGAAGTTGGATACGTGCGGCTGCCAGCCGGCACCATCGCGGCACGAGTCTAGGTCGATGCAGAACAGACCCGAGCCTTCGGCGATGACGAGCCCCACGCCGTAGCCGGCGCCCCATTGCTCGGCCCACATGCCGGCCTCGGCGGGCGTCATCCACTGCGCGGGGTCTTGGGCGCTTATGCCAGTCTTCTCGGGCTCGCCGGGCGGCCCTGCGCCGGTCAGCGGGTGTACAGGTATTTTGTCCGTCTTGCCGTTCTCTCGCGGTACGAGACGGTACAGGATGAACGAGCGCCGCTCCATGAGCGCGTCAAACAATGGATTAGGCTTCACTGCGCCGACCAAATGAGATATGCGATTGCGCGAAGCAACCCGGCGACGGAATCACCAAGTTTGCCTATGCCAGTATTGCAGTTGGTGCAAAGCCAACCGCGAAATTCCCCTGTTATATGGTCGTGGTCGAGATGCAGGCACTTGCCTTGGCCTACTGGCGGTCCGCCGCAGCATTCACATTTATCCGGGCAAGGGCGCGTAGGCTCGGGTAATCCTCTCTGCCTACGTTCCCGCGTGCGGAGATATTCCCGCCTAGAGTCCTTGTGCGTTCGGTGCCAAATGGCGGCGCGGATGCGAGCTTTTGCCCGCTGCAATTGCGCGCGAACTTCCCGCGCTTGAATCTCGGCAGCGGTTCGTGGTTTAATCATGGTGAGCGTGCGGTGCGCGGGCCGGCTTCGCGTGCGGGCGGAGTCGGCCCTTTTCTATTTAGCCAAGCAACCGGCCGCTCGCAGCCGTAATTCCTCCGGGGCTTTCACCGCCATGACGTGGCGTTCCGCGAGCCCTTGCGCGACAATTTCCAATACCTCGTTGTCGATTGCGTACTGCATGACCGCTCGGCGTAGGCCGGTCATCCCGCGGTAGTGATAGCTCACGGTACCCGTGGCAGTCTTGGCCGCCTGGGCAACATCATCGCGAGAGAAACTGCGGAAGCCCCTTGACTTGGCGAGCTTCACTGCTGCTCGAAGAATGTCGAGCTTCATTTGGGTATCATCGGTCATGCGTGCGTATCCTAGGCAATTACTGACGCGAACGTCAAATAGAATCGGGCGTGTTCGTGATGATGGCGCGACCGCCTTGGGCATTCACGAGAACAGCCCACGCGCTTTGCGCCATCTCGGCGAGTGAACCCGAAAATTTCCAGTCACCGCGCTTGACTTCTACCGAGAGAAAGCGCGCGATGCGCTGCCCTACGTGCTCGTGCTGAATGGTGATGGCTTCCCATCCAATCAGGTCGGCCGACTTGAAGTGCTCGTTTAGCTTCTTCGAGTCGTTGCCGAGCCCGTAGCGCACGAGGCGCCCCGTCTCGTCTTTGAACGCGCCGCTGTTGTTTCGGAACAGGTAGCGGCCCGAGCGTGCCGCCGCAAGCCTCACCATTGACTGTATGCGGCCCTCGGATTCATCGTCGCGCCCGACGTTGATATGCATTGCCGTGGCGCACAGCTCATCTATGGCGCGGTCGGGAATGTTCCAACGCCGCGCCCATTCATCTAGTGCAGACATTTGTCGGGATTCCATAGTGTTGGTTTAAGATCACCGGGCAAATATAGCGGGTGCCCAGGATTCCCGCTCTTGGTAACTTTGAGCGCGTGCAGCGGCCCAAGCTCGTGCATGACGATGACCGCCCGCCGGGCCAGCTCGGGGTTGGCTTTGTCGCCCCATCCGCATACAACCATCAACGTGCTAGTCATGATGGTCCGCAACCATTCGTCGTTCTGCACCAAGACTTCTTCGGGCGGCATTTTGGCTAACTTCGGATCGGTGCTACGGTACGGGTTGGTGTTGACAAATACCATGGAGTCATAGCCCCACGCGGTCGAGAACGCCCAAGCCTTCGCCACCGTGGGGTCGTTGTGTTCGCCGTCAGCCGTGCTCGGATTGTTGAGTACCCATCCGATGGCGCGCTTGACGTGCGCGAAGCGCGAGCGCCAAAGCCACGTGCGGTAATCCCCCGTAATATAGGCCCCGGCAAAGGGCGCCTCGGGCCTCAGAACGGTATGTCTTCTTCCAGCCATTGTTGCATGTCCGCTGATACTTGTAGCGCGTCGTTGAATTTCTGCCGCTGCTCTACGGTCATTCTGAGCCAATCGCCCTTAGCGAGCTTGTAGCGATGCGCCCACGTGGCCACGAGTTCGGCGGCCAGCGGGTCGTGGGCTCGCAGGATGAAGACCGACTCATTATCCGCCGCTTTGTTCCAACATGAGTTGGGGTTGAGTAAATTCTGTACCTTGGTTGACATTGGTAGCCTCGATGATGTTGGCAGCACTCAGCATCGAACGTATGCGCCCTTCGAGTGTTGCGGCATCGGCCGCGCCGAGAGTCTGTGCGGTGGCCACGTCCACGCCGAACGTGTACCAAAAGCGCTTCTGCGCCACGCTGATGTCTTCGCCAATGTGCTTGCGCCAGCCCATCCAAAGCGCCATGGCGGGGCGCAGGGTAGCCTGTCGCTGCTGCCGCTGCACGTGGTGATGGATGATTGAGCCGGCAGCCGGCGAGCCCTTTTGGAAGTTGGGAGCGCCATCAACGCGGGCAATCTCGTTGCGGATAGCGTCGAGCACTGACGGGTCAAGCTCGATTAGGTCGCCCTCTACCTGCTCCGGGGTCGAGCGATTGGCCGGCGCGGGCCTGAAGCCGCAGTACGGGCACTGCACCAAGTAGCGCTCGTAGGGTTGCATACAGCCCGTGCAGGCCCGCAGCGGTATGGCGTCGCTGCTGCGCTTCCCGCGCTCCCGAGCATCGAGCGTATAAGCCTTGGGCACGTCAGGCAGCCCGTGATAACTCCAATTGCCGACATGGTCGATAACGATGGCCTTGGGCTTGGGGCTCGCCGCGATGATGGCTAGCCGTTCCGCGTCCGTGAACTCATGTAGCCTATGGTCGTAGCCCGGCGCCATAACACGCAGTGACCGGCCGAACTGCTGCGCATAGAGTTGAAATGACGCTGTCTTGCGCGCCATGCTGATGACTTCAATAGCCGGGACATCGACGCCCTCGCCGAGACAATCCACGCTGACGAGTTGAAGCAGAATACGCGCCCTAAATTGTCGCAGAAGTTGGCCGCGTACAGCAATGGGAGTCTTCGCCGTAATGACTTGTGCCGGCACGCCGGCTTGCTCGTACGCTGCCGCAAGTTCCTTCGCCGCTTCGATGTCAACCGCAAACGTAACACCTAACTTCCCCGGCGCGTATTTGAGGTAGTGCCGGACAACGTCGCCCACGATGCGATTGCTTTGATGCGTGACCGCACGTAACTGCGGCAAGCTGTAATCGCCCGTCGAACCGATAGGCACGCTAGAAAAATCAATATCGCTGTCAGGACAGAGCAGACGATAATCAGTAAGGAAGCCGCGCCTAATAAGCTCACGGCAAGTAGGCCCAACAACAAGCCGGTCAACAAGGCCATCAGCATGACGCCCAAGGCCGCACCCATCAGCACGGATAGCATGCGCAGTGGGAAAAAAACCGCGCGCATTGGGAAAGAGCGCCATAGCGCGCCCCCATTTGTTTTGTCGTAAGACATGGTGGCCCTCGTCGATGATTGCTAATCTAACAGCGTCTAGCCAACGGTCCTTCTTATCGTGATTGGCGAGCGTATCCACGCCCGCAACCCGCACGTCGCTGCGGTAGTCGTAGCACGAGTAACCGTGCGTCTCATGGTGTAGAGCTATGATTTGCCGCTGCACTGCCTTGGGCGCGATGATGCCGTGCGGCACGCGCTCGCGATTCAGTGCAAGAGACATTTGCGAAACCAACTCTTGGCGGTGCGCAATGGCGGCGGTTGGTACGGCCATCTCTGTAGTGATGGCGCCTAGTATCACGGTCTTGCCCGAGCCCGTGGGCGACACCGCCATGACGTTATATACGTTCGGCTCGTTCCACGCTTCGTACGTGCGGCCCTTGATATCAAGCTGAAAGTCGCGAAGCAATGGACGTTCCCGGCGCTAGTTGACGGCGCGGTCAGTGTGCCTGTATAGTCCGTTCCCGTCAACCGCACCCTTTGGAGCTACCGCACATGCAGATTATCGTAGACACGAAGTACGATGACCCCGCAACCATGCGCATCGCTGCTTCACTGCTGCTCACGCTGAGCGGCGATATTACCCCGGCCGAAGCCGAGGCTACCGTAGAACACACGTTGAGTGCGACGAAGCCGGCGGACGACCCGCCGCCGCCCCCGCCGCCCCCTTCTCCGCCGGCCCCGACGAATACCAGCTCTACGACTGCCGAGGCCGGCGCATCATTGTCCGGTTCATCGAACGTGCTGCCTTTTCCACCGCCGCCCCCACCGCCCCCGAGTGCGGATACTGCGGCTCCGCAATCATCGGGTGCCGCGACTGCCCATGCGGCGGCTGCGACAACTGTTGCATCTGCCGAACCCCGTGAGTATGATTCTGCGGGCCTGCCCTGGGATGCTCGCATCCATCAGAAGAAGAAGGGCCGCAAGCAAGACGGCACATGGAAGTTGATAAAGGGCATTGACCCCAACATCGTCACCGCCGTTGTGCGTGAGTTGCAAGCCGCCAAGTTGCCCGCAGCCGTCACGGGAGCGGCGCCGACAGTTCCCGCGGGAACTGCTGCCGCGCCCGCGGCACCGCCGGTGCCACTTCCCGGCGCCCTGCCTTTGCCCCCGCCGCCACCGCCTGCAACCACCGTTGCTGACGTGCCTGCATCGAGTCCACCCGCTGCTGTGCCCGTTCCGCCAGTGCCCGCCCCTGGGGGCGTACCTGCAAGCGGCAGCGGCTACAAGGCCCTAGTTGACAAGATCATTGCCGCGCGCAATGCCGGGAAGATCACCCCGGAGAAAGTCAACGAGGTTGTACAGGCCGAGGGCGCCCCGAGCCTCATGGCCCTGGCTTCGCTTCCCGACCTTATCGACAAGGTCAACACGAGGTTGGATTTGGCCCTTTCAGGGCTCGCGTAACGAAGACCCCCCGTTTGGGCGGTGCCCTTGGCCGCCCACTTTTTTAGAGGGCTGAATGTCTAACCACGCACCGATACAACCAAGCGCGCTCGCACTCACCGTTGCTTGCAACGCGAGCGTATCTCTACAAGCCTCTGTGCCCGAGACGAAGGACACCGAGGAAGAAGCCGAAGGCAAAGCGGCGCACCTTGTGGCCATGTGGGCCGCGCAGGGCAAGCTGTTCGATGTTGGCACCAAGTTTCAATGCGAGGGCCGCGAGTGGACCGTTGACGTTGACATGTACAACGGCGCCAAGCTCTACGCCCGCACGGTCGGGGCCGATTATCGGCTAGAAGACCCCGTGCGCTGTTCGCGTATTCATCCCACGCACTGTTGGGGCACGCCGGATGCATGGAAATCATTTGCCGCCGCCCAGGGCCGTACGCTCGTTCGCGTACCTGACTACAAGTACGGTCACCGATACGTCGAAGTCTTCGAGAATTTCCAGCTTATAGCCTATGCCGTGGGCGTGATGGAACGGCTTAACCTCGATGACACCAACACGGACGTTGAACTTGTGCTCATACAGCCGCGCAGCTATCACCGCGAAGGCCCCGTGCGCACGTGGCGTGTGCCGGCGGTAGAGCTGCGAGCGCTCGTCAACATCGCCCGCAACGCTGCGGAACGGGCGCTGCTGCCCAACCCCGAGGCACAGACGGGCGAGCACTGCATAGACTGCCGAGCCCGGCACGTCTGCGCTACGCTCAAGCGCTCGGTTGGTACCATCGTGGACTACAGCGGCACCGCTGAGCTTGCCCCGCTCGATATCGAGGCTATGGGCTCAGAGCTGCGAATACTCGATGAAGCTGCACAGCGTCTCGAAGCGCGGCGCACTGGCCTTGCCGCGATGGTCGATGCCACGCTGCGCGCCGGCAAGCGCGTGCCCTTCTACGAGCTGCGGCCCGGACAGTCGCGGCTCAAGTGGCTGCCGACCACGACATCCCAGGATATCGCCAACTTGGGCGAACTGCTCGGCATCAGGACGGCAAAGCCGCTCGATGTTATAACGCCGCGCCAAGCGATTGACGCAGGCATTGACGAAAAAGTCGTCATGTCCTACGCTGACCGCCCGCCCGCTGCGTTGGTGATGAAGCCCGTAGACACAACGGCGGCCGACAAGGCTTTCTCGAAGTAACACAACCCCCGCAAGAGAGTGAAACCCGCATGAGCAATCAGCAGAGAACAGAGGTAAAGTTCCCCGTTGGGCGATTCGTCCAAGGGTCGCTTTACAAGGCCCAAGACAAGGACTTTGAAGGGCGCCCGCGGCTCTATCCCGCGAACCATCCGACGAAGGCAGGACAGCCGAAGATTACGTATTTCTTCGCTGTTGCCTTTCCGAAGACCGCCGCCGATGCAGCCCATTGGTGTTATACCGAGTGGGGCAAGCTCATTTGGGCTTTCGGCCACGCTGCATGGCCCCAGGGGCAAGCACAGTCGCCCGGCTTCGCGTGGAAGATCGAAGACGGCGATTCAACGGTGCCCAACAAGGCGGGCAAGACCAATGCCAGCCGTGAAGGCTTCAAAGGCTGTTGGATTGTCAATTTTTCGTCGAGCTACCCGCCGCGCATCTACGCGCAGGACAGCGCCGGCCGAGCGCAAGAGCTGTTGACGGCCGATGCCGTGATGCCCGGCGACTTCGTACAGGTGCTCGCGAGCATCGACAGCAACGAGACGACGGGCAACCCCGGAATCTATATCAACCATGAAATGGTGATGTTCCGCGGCTACGACTCGGTCAACGGCCGTATTAAGATGGGCCGTGACCCGAACAGCGTGCAGTGGGATACCGCGCCGGCTGGCGCGTCCATGGTCCCGCCCGCGGGCACAATGCCGGCCCCCGGCGCCCCGCCGCCTGCCGCGGGTGCTCCGCCGGCCCCCGGCGCTGCGCCACCGCCGCCCGCCGCTGCCGCGCCGCCCCCGCCGGCTGCTGCGGCCCCTGCCCCGGCACCGATCGCCGTGGCGCCCGCTCCGTCGTTTATAGCCCCGCCAGCGCCCGGCGCGGCCCCGCCCCCGCCGGCAGCTCCGCCGGCTGCGGCAGCCCCGCCAGCGCCGCCCCCTGGGCCTCAGATGACGGCCAAGGCCGGCGGACAGTCGTACGCGGCCTTCATCGCGGCCGGCTGGAAAGACGCCGACTTGCGACAGCACGGGTACATGCTCTAAGCTCCCACGACGGCCCCGCTTCTGCCGGGCTTGCCCAGGTGCGCATTGGGCGAGCGCCGGCCAGCGGGGTACGTGCAGGATCACCACATGCCGCCGAAGATTCCCGCCAAGCCGCCCGCTGCCGTCATGCGCGGCCTTTCATCCCCGGTAAAGGGCGCCACCGTGCCCCCCGCCGCGCCGTCTGCCAATCCTGGCCGCAAGCCCGAGTCGGACAAGGTCAAGGCACAACGCGCCCTCGTGGACAAGCTCGCGAAGCAGTACGATACGAGCTTGTCGGCAACGAAGTGCGACGTAGCGGCGCTCGAAGAACTCGCCAATACGCTCGCGACCGAGCGCCGAAAACTCGACGGCATGCTGTCGTAACGTGCGCTCGGGCGACACGTTCCTAGCCGGCGCGAGCATCGCCGTTGCCCAACCTACGCTCGACTTCGAGACATACAGCGAGGCCGGCTACCGTTGGGACGAGACGCAGCGCAAGTGGCAAAGCCTCGAAGGCATCCGCAACACCGAGCGGGGCCTTAAAGTCGTCGGCACATACAACTACGTACAGCATCCGACATTCGAGGTATTGTGCCTAACTTATAACCTGCTAGATGGTACGGGCTGGCACTTCTGGAAACCCCCGGCCGAGCTACCGCCATGGCCTGAACTCGTGGTGTTGTTTGGCAGCGGCGGCTCGAAACATCCCGAAGACTTGTTACGACACGTTGCCGCCGGCAAGCCCATTGCGGGTTGGAACTCGGGCGGCTTCGAGTACGTCGTATGGAACGAATATTGCGTCAAGCGTTGGGGCTGGCCGCCGCTGCGCATCGAGCAGCTACACGACGACATGGCCAAGGCCCGCATGTGGGCGTTGCCCGGCAGCCTGGGCGATACCGGCGACGTGCTGCGGCTCGTCAACAAGAAAGACCCGGCCGGCGATGCGCTGATACGCAAGCTGACCGTACCGCGCAACCCCACGAAGGCCAACCCCGCGCTGCGATGGACGAGAGAGACGGCGCCGGAAGACTTCGCACGATTCGATGCCTACAACGTGCAAGACGGCGTGTCCGAGCTTGAGGCATCTACGAAGATACCCGAGCTGTGCCCGCGCGAGCGTGAGATATGGGAAGTTGACCAACGCATCAATCACCGCGGGATGCAGATTGACTTAAAGGCCGTGGCCGACTGCATAGCGATTGTAGAGCAGTGCGTCGAGCGCTACAGCGCCGAGCTTGCCACCAAGACCAATTACCACGTGTTGAAACATACGGACGTGCAAGGCACGCTCGCTTGGATGCAAAGCCGTGGGGTATATCTGCCCAACCTTGACGAAGACATGGTTGCGGAAAGTCTGAAGCAGCCGTATCCCGAAGACGTGTTGCGCGTGCTGAAGATTCGGCAAACGCTGAGCTTCGGCAGCGTGAAGAAGCTATACGGGTTGCGCGCGCAGACTTGTGCCGATGGGCGGTTACGGTTGCAGTACGGATACGCAGCGGCCCACACGCAGCTATGGAACAGCTACGGGGTGCAGGTTGCCAACCTATACAAAGGCAAACTCGACAAGCCCGAGAAGGTTGACGCCGCATTGGCAACCATAGCTTCGCGCTCGCTCGAATACGTCGAAGCCATGTATGGCGATGCGCTCGAATGCGTGGCCGACTGTCTGCGCTCGATGATTGTTGCAGCGCCGGGCCATCGGCTGATTGCCTCGGACTTCACAGCGATACAGGCCGTGGTCGCCGCGGGTCTTGCGGGCGAGCGTTGGATACTCGAAGTTTTCAGAACGCACGGCAAGATATACGAGGCCATGGCATCGAGGCTCACGGGCAAGCCCCTAGAGTTCTATATCGAATTTCGCAAAGTCAACAAGAAACATCACCCGGACCGCCAGTTAGGCAAGCTCGCGTGTTTGTCGGCGTTCTTCGGTGCATGGATTAACGGTTGGAAACGCTTTGGCGCCGAGGAATATGGCGACGACGATTGGTTGAAGGAAACGATTCTAAAGACTCGCGCCGGCATCCCGTCGATTGTCGAGCTATGGGGCGGACAGACTCGCAACAAGTTCCAATGGGATGAACGGCCCGAGCTGTATGGCCTTGAGGGCGCCGCCATCTCGGCCGTGTTGAATCCCGGCCAGTGCTACCACTATCACAACGTGCGCTTCATGGTGTACAACGACTGTCTGTATTGCCAGCCGCCCGGCAATAGCTCGCCGCTCGTCTACCACGAGCCGAAGTTGGAGCCTTCGCGCCGAGAGTACAGCCGCCCATGGGAGCTTGAGCTTTCGTATATGGGGTGGAACTCCAACGCCACGAAGGGCAAGGCCGGTTGGGTGCGGATGAAGCTCTACGGCGGGCTGCTCTTGCAGAACGCAGACGCCAACGTTGCCCGACAGTTTCAGGCCGACGGGCTCGTGCGCTGCGAACGCTCGGGCATCTACCTGCCCGTGATGCATACGCACGACGAAATTGTGACGGAAGTCCGCGACGGCGGGGGGTCCGTAGACGAGTATCTGAGCCTTATCAACGTGCCGCGCGAAGGCTGCTACGATGACGAAGGCCCTTGGCCCATCAGAGCCCCAAGCGCGGACGAGACGCACCGTTATGGTAAATGGGAATGAGCTAGAATGTGATCGGTGTCACTGACGGCGCCGTCAGTCGTGCTAGACTGCTGCCCATGGTCACTAGCAACAAGGTCCGCCCCATGAACGCCGACAAGGTCATAATTCTGGCCCGCAAGCACGTAGGTAATGGCGCTGCGATGGAAAGCAGCGCGCGGCTTTGTCTCTCGGATGCGGTCGCCCTCTATGATGCCGGCAAGCTCGATGATGCCAAGGTGCGGGCGCTCAAGTCGCTGGCCTACTCCGTGGGCATCAACCACGCGGACTATCGGAGGGCGCAGTCATGAAGCGCACTGACCTAGCCGCGCCTACCGTCATCGACCCGGCCGCATTCACCTTCGTTGCTGGCGTCTACTTCGGCGCGCAGCCGAGCGAAGACTTTGACGACATCTTGGGCGAGTGGATGGCCGAGAAAGACCCCAACGGTAACGCCGGTTGGTACAGCAAACGTGCCAAGGTCCGCGAGCAGTTCCGCATGCTCAACCCCGAAGGCAACTTCATGCGCAAGGGCACATGTGACCACTGCGGCGCGGCTTTCGATTGGGGCTCGGTATATCTTCACACGAGCGGCGGCCATATCGTTGTCGGCAACATCTGTGCCGACAAAACTCTGTCGGTTCCGTCACGTCTCGAACTCGATGTCAACCGCATGAAGTCGCGCATTGCCGCGCACCGGAAGGCCGAGCGCATGGCCGCTGCGGCTCGCCATCTTGCGTTTGCCGGCGGCTATGAGTGGTTGTACGCCAGCGACCACGACAACCCCACGCTGCGCGACATCGCCCGCAAGGGCCTACAGTATGGTGGCATCACGCCCCGGCAGCTCGAACTCGTGCGCAAGATTCACGACGGCACGCCGACTGAGTACGAGCAGGCCCGCGACGAGAAGCGCGCCGCCCGAGCTGCCGAGGAAGCCGCCGCGGAGCCCGTGCCCGAGACTAGCGAGCGCATCGAGCTTCAGGGCGAGATAGTGACTACGCGCGAGCAGGAAGGCTACTTGCCGGGAACGACCGTGCTTAAAATGCTGGTCAAGACCGAGCGCGGCTTCAAGTTGTGGGGCTCCGTGCCGCGCGAACTGATGGACCGCCAGTTGATTGGCGCCCGCGTGGCGTTCTCGGCGAAGATCACCCGCAGCCCGGATGACGCAAAATTCGGCTTCTTCACTCGGCCGACTAAAGCAAGATTCGTGCCGGCAAAAGTGGTTAGACCGTCCGAGGCGCGACCGCTGCGAGTCGGGCCTTGATTCGCCCGACGATGTACGGCCCCCACTTCTCGATGCGGCCGGGCTCGAAGATGGCCGAGTGCCCCGAGCATGCCGGCAAGTCCTGCGTATCGAGCAGCACGGCCTTGGCGGGGCTCGACTTGCCGGCGTCGATGTTCGTCACGAGCGGGTTGGGGCCGTCGTAGCCGGCGTGGCCCATCTCGCCCCATACCGAATCACTCAGCCCGAGGCGCGCAGCGGCCACGGCAGCAATCGTGGCGTCGTCGCCCCCGTTGTAGTACACGTCGGCCCAGGTGCCCGCCGGAAGCTCTATATGGCGTTCCAGCGCGGCATTGATGAAGACGACCCCGGCGGGCCGGAAGCCCCCTTGGGTAATCAGGTCGTAGCCCAGGGCGCAACCGTTGCTGTGCCCGACGTACAGGTCACCGGGCTCGACGTAGGGGCGCAGGGTGCGCCATATCAGCGGGTTGGCTATGCGCGTCTCGCAGGCCGTTATAAGGCCGTAGTCGGGCACCCGGACATCGAACCCGGCGAGCTGCAAGAACGGGGCGAGCTTGAGCAGCCCCGACTTGCCGACCGGGTCCATGATGCCGTGGACGAGATGAACTCTCACGGGGCGCCCGCCGCGCGCCAGCATCAACGGTCACTCATATAGCGGCCGGCGAGGCAGAGTAGCCCTACGGCAGCCGCTATGATCGCAGCGCCGATGCCTGTGACTTCGAGCACGTCTCGAACTGTGATAGCGTGACCCATCTAGCCGCCGGCAGCGGCCAGTACGGCGTTGAGCACGTCGGCTACGGCCGCCTGCGACTGCGCCAGCGTGGGGTTGGCCCCGAGCTGCGCTTGGATGGTGGCCGCAAAGCCCTGCTCGATCACTTCGGCCGCCAGAAGATCGGCGGCCGGCAGATTCAGCTTGGCGAGCTGCGCATTGACCACGCCAGCTACGGCGGACAGCGAGGCCCCGGCGCCCGAGTCGGCGGCGAGGGCCTGATTGCAAATGCTCACAATCTGTGCAGCGGTGATGCCCTTGGCCTCGGCAGTGCCCACGGCTACGAGGGCAGCGGCTTTGATGACCGGCTGCGCCTGGGGGCTCGTGACGGCCGCATTGACCTTGGTCACGACGGCATTGGCCTTGGCGAGCTGCGCCGTGGTGCAGCCCGAGAGGCCCATGGAGCCCGCGAGCAGTATACCGACGAGCAGGACAGGGGCAGCGGCGGTGAGGGCCTTGGTGGCGGCCTGGGCGGCTGCCTGCACCGCGGCCGAAGTCTGCCCGGCCTTGAAGCCGTTGTGCGCGACGACGGTCACGAGGCCGGCAACGGAAGTCAGGAACGCATACTGCGGCGGGAGCAGCTTGGGGTCGATTTGACCCACGATTCCGGCAGCGGCGGCGAGGTATCCGCCGAGATGGCCGGCGTACGAAGCGAGAAACGACTTGACCTTGGACACGGTGCGAACTCCGGGTTATGGTAAACCGAGGGCGAGAGTATACACCCGGAGTAGGCGGCGAATCCACCCAAGCTCGAATTGGGCCTCTCGACCGTTCAGGCTGGCGTAGCGCACCCCCACGTGGGCGGCGTATTCCTCGGCTAGCGTCTGCTGCTCCATGTAGCTACTGCGCCATGCCTTCACCGCTGCCAGGGTGCCCGGCCCCACGAGCCCGTCTTGGTGAACCCCGAGGCATTCCTGCAAAAGCCGCACAGCCTCGGGCTCGCCCATATTCACCGCCGCGTTGAGCACGAGCGGCGCCAGCGTGGACGGCAGCGCATCGCCCTGTATAACGTCCCAATCGACCGCGCGATAGATGACGTACGCTTGGTCTTCGGTCAGGTTGAAAACCGAGGCCGGAAGCTGTAGTGCGATCTTCGAGCGCACTGCATCGAGCGTGCGCTGCGTGATGCCGTACTTGGTGGCGCCGCCGGGGTCGGCCGGGTTGTTGGAATATCCCCCTTCCAACCGAATCATCAGGCCAATCGCTTGGTCGCGGTTCATTTGCTCACCCAATGGTCAAATACCCACGTAAGCAGTCCTGCAAGTACGCCGCTACCCGTCACATAACCTGCGATGGCTCGCACCGTCTTGCGGGCTCCGCGGCGCTCGGCGTCCTTGGCCACGAGCTGTTGCAACAGCCCGAGCTGTGCTTTTTGGTCGCCCTTTATTTCCGTCACGTCAGCCTGCAAGCCTTTGACTTGCGCCGACAGGGCGCCAACCTTGAAAGTTAGGTCGTTGTTTTCCATGTCACTAATCCTAGTTCAATTGGATAACCGTCATGTAGGTATACAAGAGCTGCGTTGCGCTGGCGCTTGAAGTTTGCTGCGCCCATTCAAAGCATGTAGACGTTGTTCCTGTTACGATGCCGTCAAGTATGAAACCAACATCCGCATTCGTTGCCGGGAAGCCGGTCACGAATTCGGTAATGCCGTTATAGAAATGGTTGGCTATCGGCTGCACGTTGGTTATGGTGTTGGCGTTTTGCGTCGCCTCTACGTAGCCGCCATTTATCATTCCTGTTTCAGCAAAGCCGAGGCCGCCGCCGCTCGTGCTGCCGGCGAACGTGCCCTCTACGTGCACCGCATATTCTTTGCTGCTATTCAGGCCGGTAATTGTCAGGTTCGTCGAGCAAGCCAATGTGGTCGTCGAGCTGCGCGACGTAAAGCTACCGTCATACGCGGTGTAAATCGTCGGGCCGCCCGCGCTGCCATTGCTGGCCGCCGTCACGCGCCCTTTGGCGTCAACCGTGATGTTGGCGTTGGTATAACTGCCGGCTGATACCCCGGAATTGGCGAGCGTGGTTGTGATGGCCGAGCCCCCGGAGCCCGTCACGTCACCCGACAGAGTTACGTTGGTGAGCGCGGGCGCGCCGTTTACATAGAGTCCTTGCGCATTAACAGTGCCTAACCCCTTATCTCCGCCCGTGGGGGCGCCCCATACTCCACCGCCGTCGCCGGATATATCGAAATACGCGGTTGTAGATGCGCCGTTGAATACACGTAGCGCCCAATCGGAACTATTTGTGCCCGCGTTGATTAGCGGCCCAAAACTCGTACCGGCCGCGTTGTTAGCCCAATACGTAAAGCCATATTCCGAAGGGCTACCGTACACAACAAGGGTGGGCGCACCGCTGACGGCATTAAGTTGGTTAGCGCAAGACCCGTCGCCGCGTAGAAAGTTGGTAGAGCTGCACGAACCCGAGAATAGGCCGAGAATATCCGAGACTGCCGCAGTCGTGAACCCCGAGCCGTTGCCTTTCAGCAACCCGTTGAGCGCGGTAGTAACTGCCAGCGTTCCCGAGCCGGTGACGGGCGAACCGCCCACGGTGAAGCCCGAGGGCATCGTCAGCCCTACGCTCGTCACGGTGCCGTTACCAGTTCCTACGGCAACGCCATTGACGAAAAGCCCCGTTGCATTCAGGGTCCCCCCGCCTTTGTCGCCGCCTGTTGCCGCGCCCAGGATAGTACCCCCATCGCCGAGCACTTGCATGAAATTGGCTGTGCCGGTATAGCTACGCACATACAGTGCTTCGTCAGAGCTGGTAGCGCCGGCCTGAATCAACATACCATTATTGAAACCCGAGCCGCCTGCACCTGCATTGATTTGCTGCACATAACTACTTATGCCGCCGGCAGTGTTTGCTCCGCCAGAAAGCACCAATGCAGACCCATTAACAACGCCGTTTATGGTTAGTGCCGCCCCGCTAGATGGCGGGTTTATGGTGGATGAACACGCGCCATCCCCCCGCAAAAATACCGAGCTGTTGCACGCACCCGAGAACAGGCCGGTAATATCCGAAGCTGCCGCCGACAGAATCGAGCCCGACGACCCCTTGAGTACGCCGTTGGGTATGCTGCCCGTGTATGCGGTAATGCAGCCGCCCGCACCGCTGACTACGTGCGAGCTGTCGCAGGTGCCGGTAAGCAACGCCTGCACATTGGCCCAAGCCGCCGCGACTGTCTGCGGGCTCGTGGTCGTGCCCACGAGGATGCCGTTGGCTGGCCCGAACCGGGTAAACATTTGCGCATGGGCTGCGCCGCTCAACAGCAGCGCGCAGAGCAGAGCTTTGCTTAGACGACGAGCCATTTTCCGAACCCCTTTGAATACGCGAGAGTGATAGAGTCGTTTCCGAGCACGTCCGTTTCCGAGCTTGCCTGTATCTGATTGGCTGCCGCGGAGCCCTGCAACGCGAGCAGCTTTAGCAGGTTCGCGCCGTTGGCAATGAGTGTGATTCGCTGGCCGTCGCGCTGCGCCACGAACCCCGAGAAGGGCACCGCACCGCCCGCGGTGTTTACGCTGATGACATAGTCGGACACGCCCGGCAACACAACATCGTTGGGGCCTGCCAGGGCTGCGGCCGAATAGAGCGGCACCGTGGAAAGCCAGCCCGCGCCGCCCGTGTCCGGGTCCGTTTCATTGGCAGCAACTTGGTTAATCCAAAATGCATTGGGGTTCGCCGATTGCTGCAACACCGCGCCGATGGCATAGCCGCCCATGAACGCCGACAGAGTCGCGTTGTACTGGTAGAGCTGGCCCGCAGCCATCGCCGCAATGTGTGAGCTGAGATAGAACAAAATGCCGTTCATGTCCACGCCGAACGGCGGCACTCCGCCGGCCGCCGGGTTGGTCATGTTCAGCGGCGTGAACCCGTCATCGAGCGAAGCCGCGCCGTTGACTACGTCAACCTGCGAGGGCTGCGGGAACGGATAGGTTTTGCCGCCTGCTACTGGCGCAGCCGGCGAGCACGCTACCGCGTTCTTCGCGAACGGTTCGAGTAGGGTTGGGGGTGTTGCTTGTCCGCCTGCCATGTTGCTCTACCTTAATTGCCGAACGCGAACCACGACCCCGAGGGCGAGTCAAGGGTAATCGTCATGCCGTTTTGCGTCCATGCATAAGTGTAACCACTGCCGTCGATAGCCTGCCCGAACGCGCCCACGCTGCGGTACGTCGAAGCGAACGCGGCCCGTACCCCATTGGGGAACTGCCGCGGAAAAGTCACAGCCACGTCAACCGGGTTCGCTGACCATCCGGTGCCGATGAACCCGAATTGCAGAATGTAGCCACTCGGGAGCTGAATGGCCACGCCGTTGCCGTTGACCGTCACGTTGGGGTTGGCAAAGGCTGTCGTAGCTACCTGCCCGCTCGACGTGCCGCTTGCAGCGGTCGGTGCCGTGGGCGTTCCGGTCAAGGCCGCATTGGACAGGATCACCGAAGCGAATTGCGTAACGGCCGCCTGGGCAATCTGCGACGGCTGAAGCGTGCCGCCGATGTTCTGCAACAGTAGGCTGTTCTCGAAGTACACGAGGCTTGCTTTGCGCAGGTAGCCGTCGGCCGAGGCATTCTGCACGAACACCGCGCCAATGGGCGGATTCTCTATGCTGCTCGACTGATTGAAGTACGTTGCGAGAATATAGCCCGCACTCGTACGCTCGGCGAGCGTCAGCGGTGTTGCGTTCTGGTCAATCGGTACCGACAGCGGCGCAACCGTGGGGTAGATGTTGCCATCGGCCACGCTGTAGACGCCCACGGGGGCCGAGAAGCCGCCTTGCGAAACCGTCACGCCCTGCGAGCCCCCGGCGGCCGTCTGTACGGTCGTCGTGAAGTTCCCTGTAGTGCGGTTGATGATGAGCCACTGTTGCTCGGTCTGCGGCAATATGATTGTCAGGTTGGAAACGAGCGCACCCGACAGAACAATGACGGCCTTTTCAGTCTGCGCGCTGTTGAGCGTGACCACGCCGCCCGTGAGCCCGGACACGGTCGTATGCCCATAGCTGTAGAGCGGCACCCATCCGGCGCCGCCCGTGTCCGGGTCCGCCGAGTTGTTCGCGGTCGTGCAGAGCCAAAGGCCCGAGCCATCGGCCATGCCGAGTATCGAGCCCTGTGCATAGCCACCGATGGCTGTTGCAAGCTCGGCGTTGAATTGGTATGCCTGCCCCGATTCGACCCACAATGTGTGCGAGGTAATCAGGAACAGTAGGCCGTTCATGTCCTGACCGTTCGGGGGCTCACCGCCTGCAAGCTCGTTCTGCATGGTGATGGGCGGGAACCCCAAGTCAATCGAGGCCCCATTGGCCTGGGCCGGCTGTCCTTGCGGCATCGGCACAGTGATGTTACCGCCGGCAGCATCGGAGCCTACCGCGTTCAGCAGAAGTTGTGGTGTTGGAGCGCCCATAATTTAAGTGCCGCCGTTGAAGAACGAACCGAAGTTGAAAGGCTCGACAAGCGGGCCTTGCTCCGCGAAGCCGAAAGTTCCCGCGGGAACTACTATGATGTTGAACTTTACGCCCGTGGGAGTGGGCAACACGCCGCTGAAGGCAAGTATTGCGTACTCTACGATGGACAGCGGAAACTCAAAAACGAACGTCATTGCCATGTTGCCCTTGTCCAACACGTAGCAACGACCGCGTCCGGGGAATAGATTCTGTATCAACTGATTGAGCGCGGGTATCGTCGTGGCGACGATATTTGCAAGGGCCTTGGTCAAAATCAGGGTCAAGAACGAACCGTCGTTCAGTCGATAGCCGCCGGTCGTAATCTCGCCGTTGAAGAATGGGCCGCCCGTGCCGGGCTGATTGATGTTGCCGAAGTTCTGCCAGTCGGGCGGAAAGTCGTCATTTTGAAAGCCGAACGCACCTGACGTGCCCGGAATCGGGATAATGCGCCCCGTAGGCAAGCCCACGATGCGCCCCCAAATGTCGAGCCCGAAGCCTTCCGCCGAGTCAACGTTCCACACGAGGTTGTAAAAATTCTGAATGTCTGCCGTAGGGTCAATGTACCCGTTCATGTTCTGTATCAGTTGCACCAACGTTGCCGAGTTGGCGTACTGAGACATGATTGTCTGTTCAACGTTCAGCATGGCGCTACCCGACAAGGTTTACCGTGACGGTGCCAAGCTGCGGCTGTTGGTCAATGCCAATCTGTTGCGCAGTGCCCGTGGCGGCGCCCGTCACGGCCTCGGGACCGTCGGTAGCCGTCGCGTTCGCCGAAAGCTGATACGTACCTACGCCGCCCGCGGTGCCCGTGAGCTGCTGAACGATGGTAGTTCCCGCGGGAACTCCCGTTGCGGTAACGACCGTGCCGGGCGAGAGCTTGCCCGAGCCAACCGCCGAAATGGTAAGCACGTTCGAGTCAACGGTGACCGAGCCCGTACCGGTGAAATTGTCGCCCAGGTAAATCGAAAGGACTTGCACGGGCACGCTCGGGCCTTCGCACGTTACGACAGGGCCGTAGAACGTCGCCGCGAGCAGAAGTGACCCAATGCGCACGCGCTGACCGGTCGTTGCCGGAATGATGCCATTGGCCTGCGCTACGCCAATCACGCCGTTGAACTGCGCGGTAATGGCGTTCGTAACATCCGTGACGATGGTCGAAGGCAACACCGAGCTATTGACGATGTTGACCGTAAAGTTGTAGGCCGTGGGCGTGTTGGTGTTCCAAGTAATCGTGTACGACGGTTGCGGGTAGCTGTAGCTCGAATCCGTGACCGTGGCCGACGTGTTGCCGTTCATGTTGCAACCGGGGCTCTTTTTCGACCATATGGCGTTGGCGATGTCCTTCGCCGCGCCGCCCGTCACCGCAACGTAGATCGAATGCGGCGCGAGCTGGTAGTTGGTCGAGCCCACGGTGATGGGGTCGTCGCCCTTGTTCTCGTAGACGTAAGCGTCGATGAACCCCGGCACTTTGACTACGGCACCGTACACCGACGGCAACGAGCCTTGGGCGTTGGCGGCCACGCTGGCTTGGCGGCGGAACTCGAAGGCCGCAGCGCCCTCTACGTCGGCGCCAATGGTGCCGGCGGCCGGATTGTTGACCGATTCCCAACCGGTCGCGCCGCCGTTCTGGTAAATGGTCGTGACCGTATTTGCCGGGCAGGGAATCGGGCCGGGCACGATGTTGGCGAAGCTCAGCGAAACCGTACCGCCCGCGCCGATAGTGCCGGCTTCGGTGCATACGTACACGTTGTTGCTCGTGTCTTCGGCCTGCGCGCCGACCGGAATGGGCGTGCCGACTTCGCCCGTGCAAACTAGCTGCACGACCGTGGGTACGGCCGGCTGTCGCGTCAGGAAGTAAATACGGCCGATGGCGTCCTGCATGAACCCGGTAGCATTGTCGGGGTCCACTTGGTTGACCAACTCCGCGATGGCGCTTTGCCCCTGCGCGATGATGGCAGTATCCGACGTAGCAATCTGTCCTTGCGGCGTCTTCAAGTTCGGATTGAGATTGCCGCCGAACGCTGCATTTTGGTCGGCCTGATAGCCGGCGAGAATGTCCGACTCTGCGGGCAGCACGAGGCCCGTGGGGGTCCACTGAATGCCGGGCACGCTTGTAGAATAAACTGGCGGCATGTCAGAAGCTCACGTTTCCGGGGTTGCCATTGCTGTCTACGAACTGCACCTGACCGGTAACCGTGCGGCTCGCAGCATCGAACGTCGAAACAACACACTTCGCCGAGACGACGTACACGTCTGCCGTGTTGGGAACGGCGTTAAGCGCGGCCTGCACCATCCATTCTTGAAACAGCGAGATAGGCGGAGCTTGCCCAAGTATCTGCTGCCAGTACGGCACGCCGTCCGTTTCGTTGTACCAAACCTCGCCGAGAAATGTACGGATGGCCGTAGCCACGTCTTGCGCGAGCGAATAGGGCGGCGCCGCCGTGGCCCAATTGCCATTGGCGTCAAGCACCAAGTCCCAAGTTGTCACGTCCAATAGCATCGTGTCCACGGGTCACCCTGCAACCGGCGGGCCGGAATTACCGCTGCCGGGCTGTACGAGGCTATGCGGGTGCGTCCCGAGCACGACGCCCGCCGCGTCCGTCACTTCCCCGGCTTCACTTATTGTAGCGCCATTGGCATCTACCGTCCCGGTCAAATTTATGGTAGGGGCCTGAATGGTGATTTGGGTCGGGGAATAGATGAAGATTCCGGCCGAGGAAAAGGCTATGTATTGCTCGGGCGTGCCGTTCAGGAAGCCGCCCAGGTAGAGCCCGTCGGCCCAATCGAACATGGACGAGCTGCCCGGATTCGCTTGGCCCTTGGTGGCCTTCACGTTCGAGATGTCCCGGTCACAGAAGCCGCACAGCCCGATATCGCCGGGGTTCGGGTCAAGGATCACCGCCGACGTGCCGCCTTGCAGCCGGAAGTACGGCACCGCGTACAGCTTGTCGTGAGGCACGGGCGTACCGCCGGGCGTCATCTGATTGACGAGCGGTTGCACCACGAGCGTACCCACGGGGGCCACTCCGCCCGCGTTCGTGCAGCTCACTACCTTGACGAGCTTTAGCGTGTTGATTTGCGATATGAGCATATCGAACACGAAAGCCAACATGTTGTAATCACTGGCCGTGGTGCCGGGAGTTTCCTGGCCAAGTACGGGACCGCTCATGTTGCACCCCCGACTATGCCCTTGTAGGGCTGCGCGGTCATGCGCGTGAACCATGGCCCCTTGGGCATCTGCTCCGACAGATAATGCGACACGTCGTAAATCATCCAACTTCCGTTGGCGCTCTTTTGCTGGCTGCCGCTGATGAGAATGGGGCCGCCATACCTCAGCCCAGGGTTGTACATGGCCTGCGCGCCAATCAGGTTGACGCTGTCGAGCGTGGGGTACAGCACGAGGCCGGTTTGCGGCGATAGCTCCCACACGGGGCTGTTGCGCGGCTTGCCAAGCGGGGCAATCTCTACGACCCCCGCAATGTCGAGATAGTACGCAATGCCGGCTTTCTTGCAGGCTGCGCGAAGCTGCGCGGCTGGCGTGTTGGCGAAGTACACGGGGCCATTGAAGCTCCCGGTAACGCCGCTGTTTACCAGCGTCTTGCCCATCTTCGCCGCAATGGTCTGTAGCACCGTCTCGTAGCTGGCCGCCACGGGGTAGCTCGTGGGCGTCTCGGGCATCAGCAGTTCATAACCAAGCGTCTGCGAGAATACATTCAGCGCAACGCGCGGCGAATCCGAAAAGTCAATGACCGCCGTTACTATCTGCCCTGCGAACGCGGTAGACCATCCGTTGCCGCTGTTGGCTTCCACGAGTACGCTATTGTTGGTGTAGGTCAAGACCCCTTGCGTAAGGGCGGTCAATGCCTGCATGTCCGATTCGAGCATGCCGTAAATGCGCAGCGTAGCCGACGGAAACGTAGGCGGCCCCGGATAGGTGATAGTCGCCGTTGACCGTAGGCCGGTAATGCGCAACGTGTTGGTGTTGTTCTGAAACCTTGAGTTGGTGTTCAGCGAGAACGTGAACCGCAGTTGCTTGACGCTGAAAGTTTGCTGCGTCATACGTCGCCGGCCAAGTCCGCCGCTTCGAGATAGAGCAGCCAGAAGCGCCCACCGTCCGTGCCGGCGAGTCCGGTGTACGCAGGGTCAAGACTGCCCTGCGAGTCAATAAACATGAAGTCACCGACAAACCCAAGGTACTGTCGATTTATCAGTATGCGCTTTTTGTTCAGGCAGATTTGCGCCGTTGTCAGCGTAATGCCGTTATACGACACGTCCATGTACAGGTTGGTGTTGGGTGTCTGCAAGGTCGGGTCGGTATAGTCGTACCCTACTTTCGTATAGATGGCGAGCGAAACCGATTGACCGCCCACGACGGTTTGCAAAGTCTGCGAGGCTACGGCCTCTAGCGGAATCTGAATCATCGCGGGGCCTGCGATATGGCAGAGCTGGCGTACGTCGCTACGAGCGGAGCCACTTGGCTCTGCGGCTGCACGTTGCCTTGATTCACCGTCGGCAGCGCCGCGGGATTCTGCGCGTTCGCGGTAGACGTGGTCGCCGTCGAATACTGCGCGTTAACCTGCAAAATCTGCCGGAAATAAATGTCAACTTCCTGAAGGTAGTATGCGCCACTCTGCGCGCGGCGCGTAACCTCGTAGCGCAGAATGTTGCAGTTCTGATAGCTCTTTTCCGGCGTCACTATCGTGTACAGGTTGGTGTCGCCCGCGATGGTAGAGATTTGGTCGAGCATCGCTTGGCGGTCTGACAGCGAGCCGCCCTTGGTCAACCGCACCGAGTTCTCGAACGGCAGCGTAACCTTGTTGTAGCTCGCAAACGAGCCTTCCTCTACGGGAAAGTCGGAAGTATCCCACTCGTTGCGGTTGTCGAAATTGATGATGTTGTCGGGCGTCACCGCAAGTTGATTGGCGGCGTTGTAGATGCCCCACTGAAACTGCGTGCTTCCCGTCCCGATGATGGCCGCAATACCGCGCGCCACCAACATAACAGTGTTGATTACATTATTGGCGCGGTTCAACTGCGGAACGCCCGGCAGATTCGGCACGTTCGGAAACAGCGACTTGGGGATGATGGGCATTGCCATTTAGCTTAGCCCTTGGTTGGCGGTGGCCACCACGCCCTTGCGGCGCAGTGCTTCCGGCAACGCAGCCGCAATGCCGTTCGCGTCCTTGGCCTGCGTGTACACGTTGATGTTGTCGATTTCAACCGACGTATTGGAAGCCGTAGGCGCGCTCGCGGAGCCCGCAGCCGTGGCGCCAAGCGGCGCAGACGGCATGGCAGCAGACGTGGCAGCCGCCCCCACGGCGCCCGGCATGTGCCCGAGCACAGACGGCGCGTAAGCGGCAGTCTCTTTCGGCAAGCGTTTGATGACGCCGTGCCGGTATTTGTCGTAGTTGCCTTGCCCGAAGTTATATGCATCGAGCGCGGCGGCGTAGTCACCGTGATATACCTTCAGCAACCGCGAGAACTCGGCGCCCGCGGTGTCGATGTCCGCAAGCGGGTTTTTCCCCGCGCCCTTAAAAAAATGGGGCTCCAACTGCATCATACCCACGGCGCCGCGCTTGCTCTTGGCCTTGGGGTTGAACCGCGACTCTTGCCATGCAATCGACTCCAACGTGCCGGGCTGCAATCCGTATTTCTTGTCGGCAGCCTGAAACGCCCCGGCATACTTCGCGGGCGCACCGCCCTGGGGGCCGAGCGCATCTGCCGGCGTAAAGCCGCCCACGGCAGCCACGACCCAAGCGGCGATCTTGTCGCCCCATGTGGCCGTCTTCGAGTTGCTGATACTCATGGCCGTAACGGCGTTGGATTCGGTCGCTTGCACAACCGTATCTTTCACGCCCTGTACTCGATTCTTCATCCGGTTCCATTGGGTAGACGCCGCAATGGCAAGGTCCACGCCCTGCTTGGTAACGCGGTTGGTTTCCTGGGCATCCTTGAGAATCTGACGGCGTGTACGGGCTTGGTCAAGAACGAAAAGCTGTATGCTCGCTTCCGATAGCCCCATCTGCCGCGCGTACATGGCCTGCGCCTGAGTGTCGGGAGTCATGGACCGCAGCCGCTTTCCGATGTCCGTCAGTATGTCAACCTTGCTGCGCAACTTACCCGTGCGGCTGTCGAACAAACCAACACCGAGATTGCGGGCCATGCTCGCGAATTGGTCGGGGTTGTGCATCTGCCATGAGAACTGCGCTTGGGCAATCTTCATCAGGTCGGCGTTGGCATCGGCCTGATTTCCGCCTACCTGCTTCAACGCGTTGCCGAGCGTGTTGATATCCGCGGCCGACGTTCCCACGCTCGGCGCGAGCCGCCCCAGGTTGGCGAGATTCCCCGAGGTAGCCGCGTAAGCGGCAATGGCGCCCTCTAGGGTCTTGAACCCAAGCACGGCCGCGCCCGCGGCAACGCCCAGGTTTTTGAGTCGAGACAGCGTGCCCTCGGTTAGCTTCTTCTCAAGCTCTGTGCTGGTCTTCCGGTCCTTGTCGGATTGCCGCGTGCGCTTGCGCTCGGCCTCGGATTGCCGCTTGCGCTCGGTGCCTACCGTGCGCGTGGTCTTGATACTCTTTTTGCCGGCCGTCTCCGTGGCCGTAGCTTCTTCCTGGGCGGTACGTTTCAGTTTCCGTTGCGCAGCATCAGCAGCGGCCTTGCCCTTGTTGTATTCTGTTGGGTCAAGTCCGAGTGTAACAACGAGCTGGTCTATGATGGTCTTGGCCATTACGTCGGGGGCTGTTGGTTATGGCTGTCCACGGCCAGCACTTCTGCAAGGTTGTACGCATCTTCGAGGCCGTACACAGTCTGCAACTCTATGAGCGTCGCAAACTTGTATGAAACCAATTGGCCAATGATCCGAGGAACGTTGGTGTAGACGAGCCCTCGCCGTCCGCTGCCCCTGAATCTTGGCCCGAAGTCGGGGTTACGTCGGGAACGGAAAAACCCAAGTGTAGCTCGAAGATGGCAATACGCAGCATGAACCGCGTAGCCACTTCCTCTATCTGCGAGTTGAGCCCGGCGACGATTTCCTGCGCCGGATGCTTGGGATTGTGCAAATACTGCACGCAAGAGAACATCTCGTCGAGCAGCGGTTGCAGCTCATCCCACGGGAGGTTGAATAGGGCTTTGAGGCCGAACGCAGCTAGGCTCGCCGCGCCCCCGGCAAGCGTGTCGTCCGTTACCTCGAACCCCGAGCGTTGGAGCCCCAAGAGCGCTCGAAGCGCCCAGGCTTCGGCCTGATCGGCCGGCAGCTCGGTAAGCAGAAACGTCTTGCCCTTATCACGGCCCTCGGCGGTCACCGTAATGCGTTGAGTCTTGCGCGGCACGAATCACCCCCATGTTTAGGTCGTCGCGGGAATCGGAACCGGGGTGATGCTCTGCCACTCGATTTCGTACTCTTGGGGTTCGAGCACCTTTTTGGCATCGGGCAGCTTTTTGAAACCGCGGAGCCAACCCACCTTGAACTGGTAAGCCTTGTTGATGCTCGTCAGGGTGATGACCATGGACGCCGGGTATGCTTCCTTCGCCGACTCCATGGCGAGGCCCCAATTGTCGAACACGAGAATTGATGGCGAATCGGGCTGAAAGATAACGCGCCACTTCTTCGGGTTCGGCGTGTAGCCGGCCGACAGGATGCCATCGACACCCATGCGCGTCTCAGTCATCTCGAAGGACTCGTGCGCAAAAGCGTCATCCGCCGCGAAGCCCTGCAAAAGCTGCGGGATGGGGAACACTTTGGGCACCGAAATGGCGATGCCGGCGTTGGATGAAGTAATCGTGCCCATGGTTGGTTACTCTATGTCGATTGCGGCCATGTTGATTTGGTGGATGCTGCCGCCGTCCGTGTACCAGAACGTCATGGGCGGGGAACCGCGGTTGCCGCGGGTCTGCGGCGAGGCCGGCAGCACTTGCAGGTAGTAGCCCACGCTCGACAAAATCCCATCGATGGCCACGCCGGCCGCCGTGTTGACTTGCTGCGCCTGGGCCGCGCTGAGCGGCACGCCGGCACGAATGGCACCGAAATTCAGGTACTTGTCGATGGGGTCCGACAGTACGCCGCTCAGCTCCGTATAGCCGAGCGTGATATACGGCACCGAGTTGGTGGACGTAAGGAACGTCAGCAACGAAAGCTGAAAATCCGAGTTCATCAGGATTTGATTGACGTAGGGGTCAATCCACTTCCACGAGCCCGGCATCTGCCCTTGGCGAAGGTACTGAAACTTCTGATTCGCCGTTGCAACGGCCGCGTAGTAGTTGTATCCGTTCGAGTCGAGATTCCCCGAAGTCGTCGGGTCCGTCACGTCGGGAATGAGCCCCGCCTGATTGCGGAACTTGAAGGTGATACGGCCGTTGGTCGCGGTCGTGTTCAGCGACGCAATGGCGCCGCAAACGAAGGCCGCCTAGGCGCCCGAGAACTGCACAACGCCGGGCTCCCAAAGCGGCACGATGCCGTTGTAGGCCGCTGCGATCACCTGACCGCCGAAGCTATCGGCGTCGTTGGCGGTGCCCGCCGGGCCGGGGTCCACGTCCCACGCGGCATACACGAAGCGCTCGTTGCCGGCCGGGCTCTGTTGGCTCGTCCACTGCGCAAATTGGAGCTTGACCGCTCCGCCGGGGGCGCCGTTATCCGGGTCGAACACGTGGGTAAAGCTCACCCAATTCTGTGTCGAGAGAACAACCCCGTTCATCGCGCCGGCCGGGGTAGCCACGTCGGCGCCATTTGCGATGAGCGCGCCCGTGGCCGCGGTCAGCAGAATGTCGGCCGCCAGCGTGCCCGAGGCAAAGCCGATGGTAGAGGCCGCGCCGGTCGTGGGCGAGGTAATCACGAACGTTTCGCGCTGCGCGTCGTACGTGCAAACGGCCGTGCTCGATACGGTCACGGACTCGCCGACGTTGGCCGCCGTGGCAGCCTGCGACATGGTGTAGTTGCCCACCCCACCGCCAACCGGTATTGCGGTAATCGTAGTTCCCACGGGAACACCCGCGGCAACGATCACGTCGCCTACGTGCAGTTCGCCCGAAGCAATCGCCGTCACGTCGAGCGTTTCGCTGGTATCCGTGGTTGTACACGTGCCGCTGAAGATGCCGCCGACGGTCTGTAGACCGGTCGTGATGATGGTTGCCGCATTCGTAAAGCTCGTCGCGGCGTTCAGATTGATGTTGGCCGACGTGACTGTCTCGCCGTCGATTTCAAGCGACAGCGTGCCCGAGAAGCCCTGCAAGTCGGTCAGCGTAATTTCGGACAGGTTGCCGCTACGCAGGTAGGCCGCAACGGCCGACTCGTTGTACTGATAGAAATACAGCATCCCCGGAAGCTGCGTGCATCCCGTGAAGCCGCCGAAGTAGACGGCCGCAAACTGCGCCTCGGGTGAATTGATGCCGAACCAATCCTGCACCGCGAGCAGGTTGGGGAACCCCTGCGCCACTCCGGGCGGGATGGAACCGCTTTTCGTCAGAAAGACGCCATTGGGGCTCAGCGGATTGCCGCCGGGCTGAAGTACCCCAGGGGTACTAGAGACTTCTTCGCTTGCAGGAATTGCACCGGTCATGGGGGGTATGCCTTGTCTACGTTGACTAGGGTGACTTCAGCTTGGTCCGCGAATTGCATCGGGGCGGTCGTCACCGGATTGTATTGTACATAAGCCTGCAATGTCCATCGCTGCTCGTACTGGTCTTCTTCGTCCGTCAAGGGCGCCATCATGGCTTCGTCGGCGTGCAGCGGGGCACACGTGGGCGCGAGCGCCGCGCAGGCCATTTCCGTGCGCCATAGGCCCGACACCATCTTGGCCCAATCGCCGGCACCTGGGCTCACGCCGGGGCCGCTGATGAAATCGAGCTGCACGAGCAGCCGCGTCCCACTCTCGCTCGATATCACGTCGGGGTTACCGCCCTGCGATTGGTCCCACGTGAGTATGGGCGTGCGCAGATTCTTGAAGGCCGTAATGGTCATGACCACGTAGCCGGGTACGGGCGGCGGCATGGGCGTCCGGTTCCCCATGGCTTGCACGACCACGTTGGGCGATAGGCCCGTTACGGCGGCAACCCATGGTTGGATGACCGCGAACACGTCTTCGTGCGTCAGGGATATGCTGTAGCCGCTCATGGGTTGTTGGGGTCCATCTGAGCCGACACGATGACTCGGCACCAATCGGGGTATTGCTCGGGCACTTCCTTGACGAGCCATGTACGCGCGGCCTGCCCGGCTACCGCGGGGAAAGTCAACAAGTCGCCGCCAAACTGTTTCAATCGGTCGATGGCGCCCACGACGCCGAACAAGTACACGCTGCGGTAGATGCCTTGCGCTTGCAGGAACGCATAGCGTTTGATGTCACCCGTTGAAACGGGCTGCACCTGGGCGGGCTTCTGCACCGAAGCCGCGAACGTGGGCGTAGCTCGGCCGCCAGTCGCCACGCTCGGGCCGGTACTTGCCTGCCACCCTACGAGTTGGTTGGGGTTCACTGAACCGATGACGCCCGTTACGAGGCCATGCAAATTCATGTTTCCACCACGAAGGCGGGCGCACGCTGCATCACGCCCTTATCGACAAGACCCTTGTTGAAGCCCTTGCGCGCCACCGTGGCCGGGGCGTTGTCCGCCGGCCAGTCAACAATGGCTTTCACCAACTCGTCTTTCATGCGCTCGCCCATAAGTCCGAGCGTTTGGCCGCCGTTGTAACCCGTGGCTTTCAGGATGGCGGCCAGTTCTTTGCCCCATCGCGACGAGCCCGCAGCAATCATGTTGGTGAAAAATGGACGCGGCGGCGACGTGGTCGTGCCGAAGTTGTCCCAAAAAGCGACTTGCGCTACGTGCAGCGTCTTGCCCTTGGGGCCGGCCGGGTACGTGGCGTCTTCGAGAAATCCCATACGCACCGTGCGGCCAGTAGCCAACTTGTCGGCGAGGCCCTGTAGATGCTTCGCGAGCTTGTCGCCGCCCTGAACGCGGGCCATCACTCAATCTCGAAGTTGTTGCCCGCCCACGGGAAGCCGGGGCCATTCGGGCCACAAGCGGGGGCGCCAACGTATTGCATAGTGCGGTACGGTGCAGTCTGCTGCCAGAACTTCGCGCCGTACTTGGTCTGAATGAAGTAGGCTTGGCTCGGGCCGCCATCGGCGTTGAACTCAAGCCCTGCGCTGACGGTGCCCTCGGCCGCGCTCGCGAGCCGGCCCACCACGTTGGCGCCGGGCGCAGGCACCACATTGCCGGCACCGTCGTTGCTGCCATTTTCCAAGAACAGACAATGCGCCGTCAACGTGTAGAGTAACGCCATGCGCCGGTTGGCGTCCTGAATCATCGAGCCGCAAGAATTGTCCAACAGCAGCGTCGCATCATTGAACGCAAGCTGCTGCGTGCCTGAAGGTATGCCGGTAAATTCCGCGTACAGCGCCACGAACTCGGCAGAGCTGAATTGCACGACCCCCGTGGTAATCGGGGGGCATGGCGTTGGACACGGAACTACCGGCATCGCTGCTTACTCGTCCACTCGACGCGCAATCGTGTTGTCTTCGATCTTCATGGAAGTACCGGGGTCCATGGGCTCGAACAAGGCCGGCGCTTTGGCCTGGGCATCGAGCCCCGCCGCCTTGGCGTCATCGAGCTTCGGTACCACGAACAACTGGCCGCCCGTGAGCAATGGCGAGTCCTGATGTTCCTTACACCAACGGTCCCACAAATCCTTGGGCACGTTCAGATTGATATACGGCTCGCGGCCACGGCGGGCGGGCGCGGTCGCGAACGGGCGCCCATCGGGGCCGCGGATAATCAAGTGTTGGTTGGTGCCCTTCAGAGTGAACGTTGCGTAATCCTTGTTTTTCTGATACCGAGCGAAGGGCGCCCCGCCTTGGCGGTTGTGGCTCACGGTGTACCCAACTTCGAGAGTGATACCGTTGGGAAGACGACAGCCGATGCTTACTGTTTCCGATGACATAGAAGCCTCTAGGTTAGAACGATGCGGTTGTAGACGCTATCGCCAGCGAACCGGGCCGAGCATTGCTGCAAACCTTCCACGGGGTCGCAATGGCACCCGCCAGCGCTCCCGAGATGGCTGACCCGTCCGTCAGCGAAACGTAGACAGTATCGCCGTAATTCGCTCCGCCTGCAAACCGTAGCCAGAAATTGCCGCTGGCCATGAGAGTGCATACGATGCCCTCTCGAAGCCGCCATGCTCGGTATAGGCGGTCCCACGTCTGCCACGACCATGACGCCACGGGGCCGCCAAAAGCCGGCGGCCCGCCTATTACGCCGCCGTTGGCGGCATTGACGCTGCGAAGTGGAACCACGACCCCGACCATATCGGCGGCGGTCTGTTGTGCGTTCTGCACGAGCCCCGTGGACGGGTCACCGAAGCCGAAGCGGCCTTGCAGCACGCCGCCGGGCGCAGCCGTCCACGCGCCCGCGCCCGCGAGCGCCGACACATAGGGGGCTCGGGTTTCGAGATTCTGTGCGAGAACGCGAGATGCAAAAGCGCCCTCGTACGGACCGAGGGCGCTTTGAGTCATGGACAAAAGCCCTCGGGGCTTAGCCGAGCATCGAGGCCACGAGCACCGGGCGGTAGTACACCACGCCCCAGGTACCGGCAGACTTCTTCTGCTCCCACGAGCTGGTCTTCACGACCATGGCGTGCGCGCGCATCTTCTCGGTGAACGCCGCTTCGACCGTCTTGCCGCCCTCGGGAATCTCGGCGATGAGCTGCAAGAACTCCGTACCGCCAGCCACCCCGCCGCCGCCATTGATGGCGAACTCGGGCACCGTCACGATGGACAGATTGGGGAAGTTCTTCGCAATCTGATCGTTGACGTTGTAGTTGAACTGGTTGGTGTTCGAGAAGTTCGAGTTGTTGCCGGGGCTGATGCCGAGACGGAACTTGGTCTGCGTCGAGACAAGGCCATTGCCCTGCGCGATGGCCTTCTGCACGAGGCGCAGCACGTCGCCGAAGATGACGGTAGGGTCCGCACCGAACCACGAAGACGTGGGCGCGATGGGCGCCGGCAGATACGGGTCGTTGGTGCCCCCGTAGTTCTGCAACCCCGCGATGCCGTACAGGTACGCGAAGTTCTGGTACTTCTCGATGGACAGCGCCGAGCTTTTCTGCTTCCAATTGGCAAGGTCAACCTTGGCCTCTGCCGCGCGCGCAATCTCGCGCTCGCCCCAACGGGTGTTGGTCTGGTAGTGGTAGCTCTGACGCTGCGGAAAGTCGATGTTGGCGTCCGACATTCCGTCTTGGTTGAAGTCACCGTAACTCGTGACTTCGCCGGTACGCTCCGCCTGAATGAACATGGCGGTGTCCGACACCCACGTGCCCTTCTTCGTCTCGCCGTACAGCTCGGCCGCCTTGGTCGGGCGCACGAGGATTTCGATAACGGACGGGTCCACGTAGGTCGTGAACAGCGACGGGATACCCGCATTCGCCGTGGTCACAAGCGTGGGCTGCGCGTCGAACGCCATCGCTTCCGGGCTACCGTAGAACATGGTGCCCTGCCGGCCCATGAACACGATACCGTAATGCGACTCAAGGTGCGCGTTGTCTACTGCAATTCGCTTCATGTTCGTCTATCCTGGCTGTTCGACCTTAATTCGAGCTGATCTTCCACACGCCCGCGTTGGTCGGGGTCTGCTTCGTGGTGTAGGTGCCGCGCACCCGGAAGGGGGTAGCCTGCGCCGTACCGGCAACCGTGATCGTGATGGACGCCGAGGCAGCGCCGAACGCGGTCTGATTGCTGATGACGTAGAGGCCCGTGCCGCCCTCGCTGTCGTTGGTCGTCACCGGGACGCCCGCGCCCGCGGTGCCCGCGGCGCTCAGCGTGTACGAGCCGACCCCGCCGGGGGTGCCCGAAACCTGCGCGCTGATGGTCGTACCGGCAGCGATGCCGAGGCCGGGGATGGCCGGCAGCGCCACGCCCGTGCGAAGCAGGTCGGTGCCGGGCTGTACGCTGGTCACGACGAGCGTGGACAGCGAACCCGCGACAATCGAGGCCACGCCCGAGAACGGCGCCACCTGGGCAACGATGGACGTACCCGCCGGCACGTCGGTGCCCGAGAAAACGTCGCCCTCGTTCAGCGAACCGTCGGCGACGGCCGTCACGAGCATGTTGCTGGAAGTGGTCACCACGGTATCGCCTACGGCGCCCGCGGTGGCCGCCTGCGACATCTGATACGTGCCGACCTTGCCCGCCGTACCGGTGAGCTGCGCGACGATGACCGTACCGGCCGGGATGTTGGCACCCGTGGTCGAGTCGGTGACTGCGTCGCCGGGGCTGATGATGCCGTGAGTAACGGCGGTCACGTTCAGCGTGGTCGAAGCATTGACCAGCGTTGCGGTGACGGTCGAGCCCGCCGCAGCCGTCGCAGTGCCAAGGGTCGGCGCGCTGTCGGCCGAGTTGGCAAGCGGCGTGCCGTCGTTCGGGTCTGCGAACACGTAGTCACCGGGAGCTGCGCCCGCCGGGAAGTTGGCCCAAAAGTCACCGCCATTGAAGCCGGTAACCATGAACCCCTGCGGCACGAGCATGGTGGCTTCACCAAGAAACTCGGTGATAAGGGCCTGCATGTTGCGGCCCAGGAACGCCACTTGGTAGCCCGCGACGTACGACTGTGAAGTCTCGCCGTTGGGGCCGACCCAAAAGAAGTTGCCGACTTTCAGGCCGCCCGCGGGAGCGACGAGGGCGCCGGGACCGGCCAGCACCGACACCAAGTTGGTGTTGGTCGAAGCGAAGTCGCCGGGTACGCCGGGGGCCTGATAGTCATTGATTTCGGTCTGAAAACCCATGTTCGTGGTTCCTGCGTGGCCAGCTTACAGCCGGTTGTAATTCGGGATGAGCTTGCGAGTCTCCGCGAGCGAGTCCGCATCCTGGGCAGCCGGGGCCGACACGGACGCCCGATCTTTCGCCACCTTGAGCAGCGGCGCAAGCGCGGAGTCGGCAACGCCCTTGTGGTCAACGCCGATCTTGGTCAGCGCAGCGCGGTACACCGCGGGCGCACTGTCCATCGTGACCACGCCGAGAATCGGTTCCACTTCGCGGCGCGCTTCGGCCAGGGCCTCGTTGCGCTCGCGCTCGGCGGCGACCGCCGCAGCAATGCGAGCGTCAACCGTCGCCGAGTCAACAGCCGGCTTTTTGCTGCCGCCGCCATGGGCGGCCGTGCTCGGGTCGGCCTCGGGGTTGTCCGAATCCTCGGCCTCGGCTTCCTCGCGCGCCTCGTCTTCGGCTTCCTTGCGCATTTCCTCGTCGTTCGTGCCCTCGGGGTCGTTCTCGGCATCTTCGCCGAATTTCTCGTCACGGGCCTTGCGGTCCGCGGCGCACTTCTCATCGCGGGCCTTGCGGTCCGCAGCGCGCTTCTCATCGCGGGCCTTGTCGCGGGCCTTGCGGTCCGCGGCGCGCTTCTCATCGCGGGCCTTGCGGTCCGCGGCGCGCTTGTCCATGGCTTTGTCCATGGCTTCCTTGTGCTCGGCGCCATCCTGGGCGAGCTGCGCGCGTACTGCGGCTTCCAAATCCTCGGGCTTCTTATCGGCCGCCAAAAAACCCTTGTCTTTCGCGAGCCGGATGAAATCGGAGAGTTTCATGTACGAGAGTCCTATTGCGTTATGGTAAGCCGCACGGGGGCCAGTATGGCGCGTACGTGGGCTATGTCAAGGGGCACGGTCATTCACCATGACATCAGGGCCAGTACGCCCGGTGTCCACGATGGCAAGATGATTCGCGCGGATATTCAACATGCGGCCGTCAGCCTGCTCACCATCCACGGTTGTCGGCGTCATGTCCGGGTCGTAGTGGTAGCCCGGCGACAGCTCTTGCTGCCGCTCCGATTCGATGGCCTCGATACCTTTGGCGTCCCATACCGTCAGGTCGGCCACGAGGTATGGGGCCTTCCAACGCACGTTGGATACCGCGCCGATAATCGTTTCTTTCTGCGGGTTGTCTGCACTCACCCCAATGTGGTGCATCATCAGCGGCACGCGCTCGAATGTTGGCGCCGCTGCCGCAAGCGCATCCGCGTCCCGGTAGAGACGGTACACGCGGTCTTTGACGAGCCCGAGCTTTTCCGAGTCGGGAATCTCACCGCCCATATAGCCGCAAATGTTGGCCTTGCTGATGTTGCAATCGCGCACGTGAAGAAAGCCGTTCTCGTCGCGGCTGCGCATCGTAGGCGCACGGTCAAGCGCGAGACGGGGGCGAAACTTCGGGGCTGTCGTCCGGGCCGCATCCGCGCCGAGCACCAAGGCCCAATCCATGGCGCCCGAGCAGTCAATCTCAAGGTCGCGCAGGGCCGCACGTTGGTGGGCCGATTCTTCCTCGCCGGCCTCGATGGCTTCGCGCAGTTCCAACTCGGGACCATCCTTGCCCCGGCGGCGCTTGTCCTTGCCTTTTCGCTTCTCGCTGTACGCGATGGCTACCGCCTGCTTCTGAGGCTTGCCGGCCGCAATCTCAACCTCTACGTTGTGCGAAAACGCGGCTTTGGATTTTCCAGTTTCGAGCGGCATGGCGGGAGAATAGGGCGCCATGCCGCCTTATGTCAATTCTGCTCGACTTCTTCCTGCGCGCGCTCGTGGGCGTTCTCGGCCGATTCCTCGCTGCGCTCGTGCGCATTGTCGGCGGACTTCTCATTAAGGTTGAACTCCGTAACCTCGGGCGGCTCAGGCGCCGGCCCTTCGAGCCCATCGTAACCGCTCGTTGGGTCTTTCTTGAGCTTGTCGCGCACTTCATCCGTGCTAACGATATTGGTATTGACCAACGACACGTCGCGGTCAGTATCCGCCTTACGATTCTCGGCAATCTCTTTCGGCGTAGGCTCGTAGAGCGGCAACCACTCGTGCGTAATGTCGGGGTCCACGCTGCCGAACATGTCCATTTGCACGATAGCCAACACGCGCTCTACATGGGCATCGAAGCCGAGTCGTTGGAGCGCGCGCACGTAGTCGTACCATGATTGGAACTCACCGTCTGCCGAGGCATTCAACCCCGTGGGAGTGATGCCGAAAAACTTGATAAGCGGCATGCGACCCGGTGTTGCCATGTGTTCCTGGGCCTGGGCTTGCAGCTTGTCGAGTGAACCGAGCGGCACATTTTGCATGCTCAATTCTTCGGTGTTCTTGTTTACAGCCATTATGCCGCGGTTGTCGCGGAGCTGCGTAAATCCGCGCAGTCGCGCGACGAGCCCCTTGGGGTCTTCCACGGGTAGGCTCATCATCGTTTGCAAGTCGGTGGCAAGCGTGACGATAGAAAAGATGTTGATAAGATCGTTGACGTTCTTAGCGGTGCGCAACCAACGCTGAACGTACGGCATCATAAGTTGGGTCATGCTGATGCCGGCGAAGTCGTATGCGGGCTTCAGCAAGTCGGGTACTTCGCGGAAGATGAACGTAAGCAACCGGCTATGGTGGGTCTTGCGACCCAACACGTACCACGATTGCGGCCGGTAGAAGTCGGGGCGCTCGGGCTCGGTAGAGTTCCACGAGTACGGCGTGAGCCAATATGGCTCGATGCAACGAAAGCCTATAAGCGCACCTTTCTGTACTTCCGTCAGAGGCAACTGCCGGTTTACCGCGTCGTTCTGACCCTTCACCGACACGTAGATATGCGACCGCCCGAACTGCTCAGTTTTCAACGCCGCTTCGCGGAATAGGTCGCGTATCTTCAGTTGCTCGAAGCGTTCTTCTAGCTTGGTGATTTTCTCCGACTTACTCTCGTCGCCCTTGTTTTTGAGACGAAGCCATGTGCGCGTCATCTCTGTTGAGAGAGATTCGACCGGCGTGCGGTATTCGGTAATCTGCGCCAGCTCGGCAAGATAGGGAAAGCCCAGGAACGCGAGCCCCGGCCCAACCATGCCCGAGCTGAGCCCCCACGCGGCGGGCTCGGTTGCGCCATCGAATGCCGCGGGCTCTTGGTACCCGCTGTCGATGGCGAGCTTGTCCGTGGACGCTGCCGAGGAAGGCCGAACGCCGGGCAGGACTTCGGGTAATTTGAGCTTGACCCGCCCGGCATTCGGCTCGGGGATGAGCCGAGAAAGTATTTGGTTCCACGTCGCCGCTATGGCCTCGGGGCTGTTCGGCGCGGGGGCCGGCTTGGCCGGGGCTTGACGGAATGCGCCGACGAAGCGGCGCCATAGGCGGCGTATGGCGTTCATGCGCCCGAGTCTATCCGACCGGCCAGGGTACGACTAGGGGCCGCACGCCGGCAAGTTTTCGACCCATTCGGGGCGCTGATCCGCAATCGCGCTATATGCTACACGTCGTCGCTCGGTGTCCGCAATCGTGTATTGGTATGGCTTGTGGTCGGCGAACGTCTCGCGCAGATGCCGCACGGATTCTTCGGCCTCGTCAATCAACAGCGCCATTGCATCCGGGTCCGGGCACGGCGGCCGGTCGTCTGTCAGCTTCCCGTATAGCTCGGCGTCGCGGATGATGGCGAGGCACGCCATGGCGCTGTCAAGATGATGAACGCGGGTTTTCTTGTCGCACCGCTGACCGTTCCACCACTTCGCCATGTGCCGCTGCGCCGCCGCATGGTAGGTGCTCGCCGACACGCCGCAGATACGCCAGTTAAATCGGCCGTACTTTACGACCCCTTCCCATAGCGCGATAGCCAACCCCACGATGGCCGACCACGGGACCGAGCCCATGTCGAGCTTGCGCGACCCGATGATGTCCTTAGGGTTGCTTGCCTTTATCTCGCCGGCCTCGGCGCCGTTGGCGGCAGCGCGCCGAGTCTCAAACTCGGTATCTCGCTCGGCTCTTTCGGCTGCCTCTCTATCGGCGCGCGCGAGTTTGACTTGTACGGGCTCGTATCCGTGCGGGGATTGGTCGGCCATGTCGGAAACCTCTCAGTTGTGGTACTCGCCGTCAACGATGATTGCGAGCTGCCGCTTTCCGTCGTCATTGACGAAACAGTTGGCTTGCAGCCACGAGGATAGCGGCCCGGTGTAGTCGAGCCCCTTGGAAACATCGACC
>Ga0134128_10000713_pt1 | contig 44903 bp, 47 predicted proteins | sample KB31754_FD_96462 | JGI IMG/M metagenome (GOLD analysis project Ga0134128, IMG submission 96462) | Terrestrial soil microbial communities with excess Nitrogen fertilizer from Kellogg Biological Station, Michigan, USA - KB3-175-4 | ecosystem: Environmental > Terrestrial > Soil > Unclassified ...
ATGATGTTCTGGCCGCTGATCGAGTAGGGCGCGCATATCGCCGAGATGATTCGTTGTGCGAGCATCATCATCTTTTCGGTGTCACCGGCGATCGAGGATATGACCGCAAATTCGTCGCCGCCCAGGCGCGCAACGAGATCTCCGCCGCGCAGCGTATGCGAGAGACGCAGGGTGACGTTTCGAATCAGCTCGTCGCCGACGTGATGACCGAGCGTATCGTTGACGTCCTTGAAATGGTCGAGATCGATATAGAACACGGCAGCCGGCGCACTGCCTCCCCGCACTTCTTCAATCACCGCCTCCAGCCGCTCGCCGAAGAATATGCGGTTAGGTAAACCGCAAAGCGGATCGTGCATCGCGAGATGACGGAGCCGGGATTCGCCGGCGGCGATGGCGGCCGCGGTCCGGCGCATATAGCGCAACACGAAAGCAGCGAGCAGCGCAAAACCTGTCAGGGCGACTGCAATGAACGGGACAACGTTGTGTACGATTTCGGCGCCCGGTTGCTTCGGCGTCCACGCATAGCGGGCAATGACGCTGCCATCGGGGCCGCTCAAGGCGTAGTCGATATCGCCTTGCGGAACGGCGCTGGGGCCGACGCTTCGCAGATTGACCAGTCGCAGTTGCGCCGCGATGCCCGCCAGCGCGGCATCGTCGATGAATTTCACCGACAGGATGATCGGCGCGCCGGTGTCGAGCGATTGCGGAATACCGTCAACCGGTCCGACCGCGACGGCCGCGATGACCGCCGGCCGTCCCTTCAGCCGGCGTATCACCGCCGCCTGGGGGTTTGTGCCGCCTTCGGTGAGGCTCAATTGGTTGAGCCGAATGGCGCTATGCAAGGCGGGGATACGGCCCCGCATATAGTCGAGCACCGGTTCGAACTCGGCGCGCGCGCTTGCTAGCCAGCTGGGGTCGGCCGGCCGGCGTCCGACGAGCGAATAGATCGGTTCGTCCTTCCGATCGAAAATGAAGATGTAGTCGTGATCGAAATATGTCTCGAGCCACTTCCCGACGTGTTCCTTTGTCCATCCCGCATCGAATGAGCGCCGAACGTTCTTGATCGTCTCGTCCGATGAGGCGACGCTGTCGACCTCACGCAGTATGCGTTCGCCGTAACTGGTAATCGCGCTCGAGAACAATTGCCTTTCGTGATCGACCGCAACCACGTCGGCGCGCTGGGCGGATGAAAGAACGGCAACGACAATGCACACGATCGCCACGGCAACGATCACGCCAATCGGGACCACGACGCTCAAGCGAGCGCGATCCCAACTGGTGTATTGCCGCGCGTCGGAGACGCGCGGACGAGCGACAGCCGGCACGTGAGTGGTCCCTTAAAGCGTCCTGCCCATAGGTATTTTCGGGCCGCAAGCTATGGGACAAAGCTTGCTATTCGCTTGCATTTTACGCGGCAGGCGGAACCGTGCCGCCGGGAACCGGCAATTCGCAGGGTTCTGTTAACCGTCGGTAAAAGTGCAATCGGGGCTTGTGACCCCGGTATCCCTTTGGAAAAGCACTGTTTTGGTTGTCGGGGCGGTCATTACGCTCAATTGCGATACGGGGGCCTCGGGATCGAGATATGGGCCGCGCGCAGGGCTGCGGACCAGCGTTCGCGCAGATCCTGAAAATAGGGTTCGCCTGGTTCGATCCGGTAACTGAGCTCGGCATCGCAGGCGTCCGTGCGAACCACCAGGAGATCGATCGGCAGCCCGACCCCGAGATTGGATCGCATCGTGGAATCCATGGAGATCAGCCCGATCTTGAGCGCGTCATACAGATCGGTGTCGTAGCGGATGGCGCGATCAAGCACGGGCTTCCCGTATTTGTGCTCGCCGATTTGCAGATAGGGCGTGTCGGTCGTGCACTCGATGAAATTGCCCGCCGAGTAGATCATGAACAGCTGGAGGCGGCCGCCTTTGATCTGCCCGCCAAACAAAAAGGACACTTCGTGCTCGATTTCGGCGGCTTTGAGTGCCGTACCCTCGACGTTTTCTATATTACGGATGGCGCGGCCGATCCGTTGTGCAGCCTGAAACATGGTCGGCGCGTTCATCAGCGTTTCACGCTCGCCGGTCTCCGGGTTTTCAACGCCCTCGATAAGCGTCGAGCGGACCGATTGGCTCAGCGATAGATTGCCCGACGAGGCAAGGGCCATGATCCGTTCGCCCGGCTGCTTATAAACGTGCAGCTTGCGAAACGTTGAAATGTTGTCGAGGCCTGCATTGGTGCGCGTATCGGCAATCATGACGAGCCCGGCGCGCACGAGGATTCCGCAGCAATAGGTCATGAGATTGGCTCGTCTTTTGACGATCGGGCCGGGGGGCGGAGGTGGCCGGTATCGCCATTTGAATATTCAAGTCGCAGCAGGTTATTGCAACGCTTGCCATAGGGCCGCCGTTTCATGCCTAGCAGCATCTTTCGATGAACGGGAAAAACGTCGGTAATCTCTGGCCTTAGTGTCACAAGATAAAGCATAATCTGACGAGGCAAATCGCAACCGCGGCGCCGCTTGAGCAGGCGGCGGCGCCACGCTAGGTCTTCCCGGCTGCCGACAAGAACCCTTTCATGAGTGCCAAATTCATGAGTGCAAAGTCCGACATTGTTACGGCTGCCGTGCTGGTGATTGGGGACGAGATCCTTTCAGGACGCACCAAGGACAAGAATATCGGCTACATCGCCGACTATCTCACCGCCATCGGGATCGATCTCAAGGAAGTGCGCGTGGTGTCCGATGACGCAGCCGCGATCGTCGAAGCCGTCAATGCCCTGCGCGCAAAATACACCTATGTATTCACGACCGGCGGCATCGGCCCCACCCACGACGACATTACCGCCGATTGCGTGGCGAAAGCTTTCAATGTGGCGCTGGAACTTCACCCCGATGCGGTCGCCATCCTGAAGGAGCGCCTCGCGAAAACCGGCGGCGAGCTCAACGAGGCGCGGCTGCGCATGGCGCGCATTCCGCGAGGTGCGGCACTGGTCGCAAACAGGGTGTCGGGCGCGCCCGGTTTCTGGATCGACAATGTGATCACCATGGCCGGAATTCCGGCGGTGATGCAGGGCATGCTCGATGAAGTCGCCCCGAAGCTCAAGACCGGCACCAAGCTGGTTTCCGAAACCATCCGCGCCGATGCCAAGGAAGGCGATCTCGGTACCGAGCTAGGCGCCATCGCAAAGGCCCATCCCGAGGCGATCATCGGGAGCTATCCCTTTATCGACGAGAAGCACGGGCCGAACACCAATATCGTCGTGCGTTCGCGAGATGCCGGGATGCTGGCGGCGGTCAAGGCGGAAGTCGAGGCCATGCTCATTAAAGTGAAATCTCAATTGAAAGCGGCGAGCTAAATGCCGGAAATGCCATGAACTCTGCCTGCGCCCATACAACCGGGACTCTTCCCGCAGGGAAGTGCGCTGTGAGGCGCGGATGAATAAATCGCAATCCGAAACGCCTCGTCCGGAGAAAATCTTTCCGGTCTCGTGGGACCAGTTTCATCGGGACTCGCGCGCGCTGGCATGGCGGCTGCATGATGCGGGTCCGTTCGAGGCGATCGTGTGCATCACGCGTGGCGGCCTGGTGCCGGCTGCGATCGTTGCGCGCGAATTGAACGTGCGCATGATCGAGACAGTCTGCGTCGTGAGCTACCGCGATTACAAGACCCAGGGCGAAGTTTCGCTGCTCAAGGGCATTGCGCCCGAGGTCGCCGCATTGCACGGGCAGGGAAAGCGCGTGTTGATCGTCGACGATCTGGTCGACACCGGAATGACCGCGCGTGTCGTGCGCGATCTGCTGCCTGATGCGCATTTCGCCACGGTCTACGCCAAGCCGATGGGACGGCCGCTCGTCGACACGTTCATCACGGAAGTCTCGCAAGACACCTGGATTTATTTTCCTTGGGATACGGGTCTCGCCTTCCAGCCGCCGATCCGGGAAGGTGGCGAATAGGCATTATTTCGAAGTGAAATGCGATTTTACGTTATGATCACGCGCAAATGAAAAACGTCAGAATAAAATCCGGAGGAAACGTCATGCTGACACGACGCCATCTGCTCGCGGGAGCCGCCGCGGTTGCTGCAACCGGGACGCAAGCCGACGCAGAATCCAGATATGCGAGTCAGCCTGTGCATATCCTCGTCGGTTACGCCGCCGGCGGCGGGGTCGATATCGTCGCGCGGTTGTTGCAGGATCCGATGAAGGCCGCACTCGGCCAGCCGATCATCGTCGAGAACCGTCCCGGTGCCAGCGCAATGCTCGCAACCGCCGCGGTCGCGAAAGCGGCGCCAGACGGTTACACACTCCTTGCGTGCGCGTCGGGCGAAGTCGCCATCAATCATTTTTTGTTCAAGGAGCGGATGGCGTATGACCCGGCGAAGGAGCTGGTTCCGATTGCGCTCGTCGGCATTGTGCCTTGTGTTGTCGTTGTCGCGAGTACGACACCGGTGCACAACCCGAAAGAACTCATCGCCTATGTTAAGGCCAACCCCGATAAATTGTCGTTCTCTTCCTCGGGGATCGGCAACCCGCAGCAACTCGCCGGCGAATTGATGAACACCATGGCAGGGACAAAGGTGCTGCACGTGCCGTATCGAGGTTCGGCGCCGGCGGTAACGGACGTCGCAACCGGTGCCGTGACCATGAGCTTTTCCAGTCTTGCGGCAGCGTTGCCGTTGATGAACGCCGACAAGATTCGCGCGGTTGCAGTTACGTCGCGCGAGCGGATGCCGCAGCTTCCGGATGTTCCGCCGCTTAGCGAAGGCGCGCCCGGCCTTGCGGGTTACGAACTGCTCAACTGGTTCGCCATGTTCGGCACCGCCGGCACGCCGCCCGACGTTGTCGAGCGCCTCAACGGTATCTTCAATACGGCGCTCAAGGATCCGGGCATTTCCGGCAAGCTCCTGCCGCAGGGCATCGTGCCCAAGCCGATGAACGTCGCCGAGTTCAAGACTTTTGTGGAATCCGAACGCACGAAATTCGGAAAGATCGTCGAGCAGGCCAACATCAAATTGAGCAACTGAGAACGATTGGGTGTATGATCGTCAATCGAAAATGCCCCCGCCGGGGAGGACAGTGATGAACGTCAAAGCGAATACGCAAAGCTCCAGTCCGGTCGATGACAGGCGCTCGCGCCATGTGCGCCCGCAGGATCTGCCCTGGGAGAAAATGCGCTTTCCCGGCTGCCAGGCGAAGACGCTGCTGTTTGATCCCAAGACCGGGCTTGCGACCGTTTTGATCAAGATGGAGCCGGGCGCGAGCTTGCCCGATCACGAGCATGTCATGATCGAGCAGACTTACGTGCTGGAAGGCTCGCTCGTGGATAAGGAAGGACCGGATGCCGGCCTCGAAGTCGGCCCTGGGGAATTCGTCTGGCGGCCGGCGGGCAGCCGGCATGAGGCCTGGTGCCCGAAGGGCGGCACCATGATTGCGATCTTCCAGGTGCCAAACAAATTCTTCGAGCAGGACGGCAAGGTGACCGACGCCGGCGGCAAGGACTGGCAGTCGGCCTGGGGGCACGTGTTATCGAACTAGTTTAAGTCGCCGCCGCGTGGGCTCACCCGCCGCGCGCCGGCGGGCGGTGAAGACTTGCCACGCGGACGTGGCGGAATGGTAGACGCAAGGGACTTAAAATCCCTTGGGAGATTTCCCGTGAGGGTTCGAGTCCCTCCGTCCGCACCAATAAAATCATGAAGATAGGTCGGGACGTGAATCCAATATCGACGTTCGGCGGTGAAGAAACTCGCTCAAACGATCAAGGATTTCTCCCGTTTTGCACGCAACGGCACCATCACAATGCCGGAATTCTACGGTATCTTTGGTAATGATTTGCCGTTCGATATTTGGGCTTGTGATCGGGGTATTTGCCGGACTGGCGCTCTCCGGTTGTGCGTCGGAAGACAGCGCCGGCCGCTTTCTCGTGCAGCCCGATAAATACACGCTTTACAATTGCAAGGAGCTCGCAGAGGCGGCGCAGGCCAATGCCACGCGCCAGCACGAACTAGAAGCCCTCATGGCCAAGGCCGGTCCGGATTCAGGCGGAAGGCTCGTCAGCAATTTGGCCTATCGGCCGGAATACACGCAATTGCATGGCGAAATGAATGAGTTGCACAGGACGACGTTGGAAAAAAATTGCCGGACCGTTACCGGTTCAGGCACGCGCACCAGTGACCAGGCCGTGCGTTGAGCGGGGCTGGTGCCCCGGATGGAACTATTTCAAGCTCGGGAACTTGTAGGCGTGGAACCCGCCGCGGCGGCGGCCTTAAACGGGGGCGAGCATGGGTATTTTGATCAGTATTCTTATCACCTTTCTTGTCGTTATCCTGGTCCTCTATCTCGTCAATATGCTGCCGCTTGATGGGCGCGCGAAGCAGATCGTGCGTGTCATCGTCATTATCATCGGCATTATATCGCTGCTGAAATATCTCGCGGTTTTCTAACTCACTCCAACCGGGCAGATTCAAAGCGCGGTATGGCGCAGCCGCAACGCGTTGCCGACGACGCTGACGGAGGACAACGCCATGGCCGCGGCCGCGATGATTGGTGAGAGCAGTACACCGAAGACCGGATAAAGCACGCCGGCGGCTACGGGCACGCCGAGCGAATTATAGACGAAGGCGAAGAAGAGGTTCTGCCGGATATTGCGCATGACGGCGGAGGAGAGGGCGCGCGCTTTCACGATCCCCCTGAGGTCACCCTTAAGTAGCGTGACGCCCGCACTTTCAATCGCGACATCGGCGCCCGTACCCATCGCGATCCCGACTTCTGCAGCAGCAAGCGCGGGCGCGTCATTGACGCCATCGCCCGCCATAGCCACCACGCGGCCCTCGCGACGCAGTTTTTCGACGACAGCACTCTTCTGATCGGGCAGGACTTCCGCCTCAACCTCGGCGATGCCGAGGCGCCGCGCCACGGCCTCTGCGGTCGTGCGATTGTCGCCGGTGAGCATCACGACGCGAATTCCGTCCGCGGCGAGCGCCTTCAATGCGTCTGGTGTCGTGGACTTGACCGGATCAGCGATGGCGATCACTCCGGCCGCGGTGCCATCGACAGCGAGAAAAATTGCGGTCGACCCGTCGCCGCGGAGGCGTTCGGCTTCGCCGGCAAGCGCCGACGTATCGATATTCAACTCGTCAAGAAACCGGGCATTGCCGAGCGCAAGCCGCTTTCCGTCAACCGTGCCGATGACGCCCTTGCCAGAAGGAGAGTCAAACCCGTGAACATCCGACAGCGGGAGCTTTTGCTCGGCTGCGGCGGCTGCAATTGCCGCCGCAAGCGGATGCTCGCTGCCGCGTTCGACGCTCGCCGCGAGCTGGAGCACCTGCGCCTCATTGAAGGCGGGCGCCGGCACGACCGCAACGACTTTCGGCTTTCCTTCGGTGAGGGTGCCGGTCTTGTCGATGACCAGTGTGTCGACCTTTTCCATGCGCTCAAGCGCTTCGGCGTTCTTGATGAGGACGCCGGCATGCGCGCCGCGCCCGACGCCGACCATGATCGACATCGGCGTGGCGAGGCCGAGCGCGCAGGGACAGGCGATGATCAGCACGCTTACCGCTGCGACGAGGCCGAAAGCAAAGCGCGGCTCAGGGCCAAACGTGGCCCATGCGGCAAAAGCAGCGAGTGCTATTGCGATGACGAGGGGAACAAACCAGCTTGAGACCTGGTCGGCAAGTCGCTGGATCGGCGCGCGACTGCGCTGCGCGGACGCAACCATCTGCACAATCTGCGAGAGCAGGGTATCGCGTCCAACTTTTTCGGCGCGCATGACGAAGCTTCCGGATCGGTTGATCGTCGCGCCGATCACGCGTGAATCTTTTTCCTTGGTAACCGGCATGGATTCACCCGTGACCATGGATTCATCAACTGCCGAGCGGCCCTCCAGTACCAGTCCGTCGACCGGCACCTTGTCGCCCGGCCGGACACGCAACCGGTCGCCGGACTGCACCGCATCAAGCGCGACTTCCTCGTCGCCGCCATCATCTTTCACACGGCGCGCGGTCTTAGGCGCGAGATCAAGCAAGGCACGGATCGCGCCGGATGTTGCTTCACGCGCGCGTAGCTCCAGCACCTGACCCATGAGGACCAATACCGTGATCACGCTCGCAGCTTCGAAATAATTTGCTGGCGTGCCGCCGTGGGTGCGAAACGCAGCCGGGAAGGAACCCGGCGCGAAGGTTGCGAACAGGCTGTACACATATGCCACGCCGGTGCCCATCGCGATCAGCGTGAACATGTTCAGGTTGCGCGTGACAAGCGATTGCCAGCCGCGCACAAAGAACGGCCAGCCGGCCCAGAGGACGACCGGCGTGGCGAAGGCGAATTGTATGTAGTTCGAGAGTGCCGGGTCGACCCAATTGTGCGCACCGAAAACATGGGCGCCCATTTCCAGCGTGAATACCGGCAGCGTCAGCACCAGGCCGATCCAGAACCTGCGCGTCATGTCGATGAGTTCCGGATTGGGACCGGTTTCGGCGCCGGGAACCACGGGCTCGAGCGCCATGCCGCAGATCGGGCATGAGCCCGGCCCGGTGCGGCGGATCTCGGGATGCATCGGGCAGGTGTAAATCGTGCCTTCGGCGACGGGTTCGGGGCCACGCGCGCTGAGATAACTCTGCGGCTCGGCGACGAATTTTGTACGGCAGCCGGCAGAGCAGAAATAATAGGTGTGGCCGCGATAGTCGGCGCGGTGTTTGGCCGTGTGCGGGTCCACGGTCATGCCACAGACCGGATCGATTGCGCCGGCCGTCGCTGTATCATGTTGGTGAAGTTCGGACGCCACGATCTACCCTTGCGCTAAATACCCCTAGGGGGTATATAGACTCGATGGCGAAAGACAGCAAGGCCGCAACACTCAAGCGTCTCAACCGGATTGAAGGCCAGGTGCGGGGCCTTGCCCGCATGGTCGAAGACGACCGTTACTGCATCGACATCGTCACGCAGATCGCCGCGGTGCGGGCGGCCTTACGCCGGGCCGAGGAAGAAATACTGCGCGACCATGTGGCGCACTGCGTTGATCACGCGATCAAAAGCGGCGACAAAGCCGATCAGCGGCGCAAGGTCGCCGAATTGATGGACGTGATGGGACGGGCAGGGCGGTAATCGTTTCTTTATTGCTGCGCTCGCCGTGGTTCTCTCTCATGGCCCTCGCGCCGCGCAAGGCAAACAACATCAACCGAATTTCTCTCGCGCAAGTTTTGTTCCGGCGCCGAGCGCCTTGAGCTTCGCCTCCGCGATGTCGCGCCGCATCGGCGCCATGCCGCAATTTGTGCAGGCGATGATTTTTTCCTTCGGTGCGACTTTCGCTACATCGCCGATCACCCGCGCCACATCTTCCGGCGTTTCGACTTTGTCGGTCGCGACATCGATCACACCGACAAGAAGGTCTTTACCCTCCAGGAGCGACAGGAGCCGCAGCGGCACGTGTGAATTGATGCATTCCAGCGACACCTGGCCGATGCGGCTCTTGGCGAGTGCCGGAAAAAATTTCTCGTATTGGCGCCACTCCTCGCCGAGAGAGTTCTTCCAATCGATATTGGCCTTGATCCCGTAGCCGTAACAAATGTGTACGGCGGTCGTACAGGTGAGCCCGTCGATTGTGCGGTGCATGGCCTCGACACCCCAGCCGGCAACATCATCCATAAACACATTGAAAGCCGGTTCATCAAATTGAATGACATCGACACCGTCTTTTTCCAGCGCGCGTGCTTCCAAGTTAAGCAGGCCGGCGAAGGCCATCGCCATTTTGATTTTGTCGCCGTAGTGATTGTCGGCGATGGTGTCGGCAATCGTCATTGGGCCGGGAAGGGTCATCTTCAGGCGGCGCGTCGTATGTGCGCGCGCATGGCGCGCTTCCGCCTGGTGCACGCGGCCCTTGAGTTTCAGTTCGCCGCGCACGACCGGCACCATCGCTTTGTAGCGGTCGGCGCGAATGCCCATTTCAACCTTGTGTGAAAAATCGATACCGTCGACATATTCCAGAAAGCCGTGCACGAAATGCTGCCGAGACATCTCGCCGTCGCAGACGATGTCGATACCGGCATCTTCCTGCCACTTCACAGCGAGCAGCGTGGCATCAAGTTTGGCCGAGGCGAGTTCATCGCCCTGCAACCGCCACTGCGGCCACAGCTTATTGGGTTCGGCGAGCCAGGAAGGCTTCGGAAGGCTACCGGCGATGGTCGATGGAAACATCATGCTTGTACACACTCTGGTTTGTGCTCGGTCTTGCCCCGAAACTGGATTGCCATATCAGGACCATGCACCTTAACGTTGCGGCGGCCGCCAACTATAAAGCCAATCGTAACGTGCGCGCAGATTTTCTCCGCCCATCGCCCGCATCGCGAGATTGCGCACAAGCGCTTCCGGGCCCGTCAGCCCATAGATGCGCGCCTGGCGCCGCGCGGCCCGTTGGGCACGCATGGTTCGATGCCAGCGCGCCCCTTCATAGGCGCGCAACGCGTCCGAGGGGTCATCGAGATATTTGGCGAGCATGTCGGCGAGAACGACCCCGTCCTCGATCGCCATAGCCGCGCCTTGTGCCAAGAATGGCAGCATCGGGTGGGCGGCATCCCCAATCAATGTCACCGGCAGGCGGACGCCGCGGAACGGGTCTTTGCGGTCGTACAACGCCCATTTCAGCCAGCGATCGGGTATTGCAACGAGCGCGCGGGCTTTTTCCGACCACGTCCATCGCGCAAAACGGCGCAGGATCTCTGCGCGGTCGCCGGCCGCCGACCAACCGGTTTCGTTCCACTCGTCGTGCACGATACCGACCACATTGATGACGCGGCCAGCCTTGACGGGGTAGTGGACGAGATGTGCGTCGTGGCCGAGCCAGAGATGCACCAGGGGCTGGCGGAATTCGGCCGGCACCGCGTCGGCGGGAATAAGCGCGCGCCAGGCAGTGCGGTGCCGGAATGCCGGCGGTTGCTTCTGGTGCAGCCGCTCCGCCACTGTCGACCAGATGCCGTCGGCGCCGATCAGCGCGATGCCCCGTTCGTCGAGCACTTGCGACCCGCGTTTGCCGAGCACGCTCACGCCTTTGGCATGTGCTGCGAATTCCTCGACCCGCACGCCGAGTTCGACGTTCACGTCCAGCTGATCTTCGGCAACATCGGCGAGCGCCGACTGCAGGTCGCCGCGGTGGATGGACCAATATGGCGCGCCGTAGCGCTGTTCAATTTCATCGCCAAGCGGGATGCGGGTAATCTCACGTCCGCTGCCGCCGGCCATCACGCGTATGGCTTGCGGCGCAACAGCGACGGATTTGAGCCGATCGCGCAAGCCGAGCCCAATCAACACGCGGGTTGCGTTCGGCGACAGTTGGAGTCCGGCCCCCGTTTCCTCGAGTTTTTCGGCTTGCTCGAAGACGCTCACACGCATGCCGGCGCGCGCGAGCGCCAATGCCGCCGTCAGTCCGGCAATTCCGGCGCCGGCCACGATGACATGACGCGCGGGCGCCATGACGAAAGACCCCGATATGGTTCAGGCGGCGGCGGAAAGCGGCAATGCGCATTCCGGCGGGCGTGCGGCGTGCGAATCGAGCGCCTGGTCGAGACGATAGAGAGTCGAGCAGTACGGGCAGATGATCTCATTGTCATCGCCCATATCAAGGAAGACATGGGGATGATCGTAAGGTGGAGTCGCCCCGACACACATGAACTCCTTGGCGCCGATATCGATCACCGGCACGCCAGGGTCATTGTGGAAGTGGGGGACGACATGTTCCACCATGGTCATTCCTCTTGATGCCGCGGCACCGCGGCGAAGTTCGGCGGCACCATAGCGGCCGTGGCATGCGATGCCTAGCTCCCTTAGCAGGGTTGTGGGCGGCGCATTGCCGTTGAATCGCCTTGGTTGCCGGGCACGGCATGATGAGGCTTGCTCCCGCAACTAAGGGGGCAATGAAATGCACGGGACGAACGAGTTGGAACTATCACCGCAAATTTTCCGGCGCCCTCCTCGTATCGGCGGCGCGTTGCTGGCAGCGGGCGTCCTCGGCCTGGCTGCGATTTATGCGGTTCCGCGCGCCACCGAGGCGGTTCTTAGTCTCGACGATCCCGTGCGCATTGCCGATCGCGCGCTCGATGACACATTCAGCGCTGCCGTTGCGCAACGCGAGATTGAAAACGCATTGGCGGCCGAGGATTCCGATCTCGCGCAGAGTTTTGTCGATCTGGCGGCCGACCGGAAAGTGAAGCTCGATCCGGCACTGGTCGAAAAGGTGAGGGCAGCGCAGGCCGAGGCCGCTACCGCCCGTCATCAGGCGGCAAGCTTTGCCCGCGGTTTTGTTACCGGGGAGCCTGACGATATGGCCGCACTCGCCGGCACGGCGCTCGGCGATTTGACTTTGTTCGGCGATATCCGGGATGCGCTTCGTGAATGCACGCGGCTTGCGAGGGGGCAAGCTGCCGATGAGCTCGTGTTGGGCCTTGCCGGCGCCGGCATAGCGATCACGGCGGGCACTTACGCGACTTTCGGCGCGGCCGCGCCGGCGCGGATCGGGCTGACGCTGGCAAAGGCCGCACGAAAGTCCGGCTCCCTCGGCGCCGAATTGGCCGGCAGCGTCGGGCGCATGGTGCGGCAAGCGGGCTTTTCGGCTGCGGCCGGACGTACGGGTGGCCTGCTCAATTTTGCGAGCGATATCGGCCGCATCGAAAGGGCATCCGGCGGGCGTGCCGCCCTCGATGGCCTGAAAATCGCGAAGGATCCGCGCGATATCACGCGCCTCGCCAGGCTCTCGGAAAAGGAAGGAAGCCGCACGCGCGCCATTCTCAAAGTCGCAGGGCGCAGCGCGATCATGGTTGCGGCACTCGCCTTCGATGCGAGTACGTGGCTTCTGGGCGCGCTCATTGCCGTATTCGGCTTCGTATCCGGACTCAAAGGCCTTGTCGAACGGACGACGCTGCGGATCCTGCGCCGGCGCAGGGAAAAGCGCATGCGCAATGTGATGGCGCCATTTGCTGGCGCGGCAGCCTGCAGCTAAAAGTCGCTGATGCCCCGTTTTAGGCGCGGTACTGACGAATTCGCCTACCTCGACGAAGGCGCGGGCGAGCCCATCCTCCTCGTCCATGGGTTTGCATCCACCAAGGAAGTCAATTGGGTGCAGCCGGGTTGGGTAGAGACACTGACCCGGGCGGGGAGGCGGGCCATCGCGCTCGATAATCGCGGGCACGGCGCCTCAAGCAAGCTCTATGAGCCGTCCGCTTATCACAGCGAGACGATGGCGGAAGATGTCCGCGCATTGCTCGACCATCTCGGCATCGAGCGCGCTGACGTCATGGGCTATTCGATGGGCGCGCGCATTACAGCCTTTCTAACGGTGCGACATCGCGCACGTGTGCGCTCTGCCATTTTAGGCGGCCTCGGCATTCGACTGGTGGAGGGCGTTGGCTTGCCAGAAAGCATAGCCGAGGCCTTGGAAGCACCGTCACCCGACGATGTGCGGGATCCGACCGGGCGCATGTTTCGCAACTTTGCAGAACAGACCAAATCGGACCTGCGTGCGCTTGCCGCTTGCATTCGCGGGTCACGCCAGACGCTCACGCGCGCCGAGGTGGCATCAATTCGCGCGCCGGTGCTTGTTGCGGTCGGCAGCAGGGATCCCATCGCCGGATCGGCGCAGGCACTGGCAGCACTTATTCCGCAGGCACGCGCCCTCGATATTCCCGGGCGCGACCACATGCTGGCCGTCGGCGACAAAGTCTATAAAGCCGGTGTTATCGACTTCCTTAACCAACGCCCATAAGGGCTGCGCGGCGGCTAAAATCGCCTACTCTTTGCGTCTTCGGTTTTGTGATAAGAGACCTATCTAGGGGATCGAGAGAGGTCGGGAGAATTGTCCATGGCTAATTTTCAGGCACGGCCCGTAAGGGGTCTCGACAAGGTCGATCCGGTCTGGGCGCGCATCCGCAGCGAAGCGGAGGATATCGCACGCCGCGAGCCCGAGCTCGCTACTTTTATCTACGAGAACATCTTGCACCACGATTCTTTGGAAGCTGCGATTGCGCACCGCATCAGTCAACGGCTTGGGCATCCAGACGTATCGGCGGACATGATCCGTCAGGCTTATAACGATGCGCTTGAGGCACTGCCCGCCCTCGGTGACGCGTTCAGGGCCGATATTGTCGCCACAGTCGACCGCGACCCCGCGACCAGCCGCTTCATCGAGCCGGTGCTCTATTACAAAGGTTTTCACGCGATACAGACGCATCGTCTGGCGCATTGGCTCTACGAAAAGGGCCGAAAGGATTTCGCGCTCTATTTGCAGAGCCGTGCCTCGTCGGTATTCCAGTGTGACATCAATCCGGCTGCAAAAATCGGCCGCGGAATTTTCCTCGATCACGCAACCGGACTCGTCGTCGGAGAGACCGCAGTCATTGAGGATGACGTTTCGATTCTGCATGACGTAACGCTCGGCGGCACCGGCAAGGAGCACGAGGATCGTCATCCGAAAATCCGTCGCGGCGTGATGATTGGCGCCGGCGCCAAAATTCTCGGCAATATCGAAGTCGGTCATTGCGCGCGCATCGCCGCCGGATCGGTGGTCATCAAGTCTGTACCGAACAATGTCACCGTCGCCGGCGTGCCGGCCAAGGTCGTGGGCGAGGCCGGGTGCCCTGAGCCCTCGCGTGCCATGGATCAGATGCTATACGGGCTTATGCTCGACGGTTGAGAGCCGCTTTGTTGCATTGCGCTTGCGCCGGGCTCTGTGATGGGGCAAGGAGACGCTGCTTTAGACAGGAGTGGCCCGTTGGACGTCCAGGAAGTCAGAAAACTCGACGGTTATTTGAAGAAGCTGTTCGGCAATACACAAATCCGCGTGGTGCCGAAGGGTGGGGATAACGCCGAGATCTTCGTCGGCGAGGATGACCTCGGCGAACTTACCGTCGATGACGAGGACGGCGAGCGCTCTTATAATTTCCGTATGGTCATTCAGGTCGGTAATGACCCCACCATCCAGCCGGTGCCGACGCTCAATGCTTACCTGCGGGCGAAATTCGAAAACGAGAATATTCGCGTTGTGACACGACCGAAAAAGACCGATTCACTAGAAGTCTACATCGGCGACGAATTCATCGCAGTGTTGTTTCTCGAAATCGAGAAGGGCCGCCGGTCTTACATTCTCGAATTGCCGATTCTCGACGTGGATCTGGTGGACTGACACGAGACGCCGGCTTATTCACGCGCAAGCGGAAATCAATCGTCGTCGCCCAATAAACAAGTACCGCTCTTTGACGGCGCTTGCGCGAGGCGCAGTCGGGTCGATCAGCCGGGATGCAATCTCGCGATGAGGCGGTCAATTCCGCTCGCGACATTTTGCCAGTCGGTCAGCCAGTCGCGTGGAAATCGGAAAATGACGTCGGCGTTGCCGATGCGACGCTCAAGCAGACAGACTCCCATATTGGTGACGCCTTTGCGCGAGCAACGCGCAAGGAAATGTTCGGGCGCATTGGATTCAAATACAAGGTCTTCGCCCTGATAGGGCGTGCTGTCACGAAAACTACGATAGGTCAGACCAGGAAATCCGGCGGCGGGTTGCGGCACGAGATAACGCGGGTAGATTGTTTGCACGCGCTCCATCAGTGGCAGAGTCGTATCGCCCGACTCGATGGTCACAAACAGTCGCTCGTTTGGATCCACCGGCGCGCCGACCGCCGGTTTGAGCGCCGGATCCGGCGGCACGAGCGAAGGCCACAGGTAGCTCAGGTCGACGCGTTCCTGCGCGCCGGGCCGGCGCTGCACTTTGATGCGGATCGCGGCTGGCTCGATGTTGAAAGTCACCCCTGAGATCACGATAGGGAGCGATGGCGCGTTGAGCGTCACCTGCGTGTCGGGCCAGCGCGGCCAGAGGATGTAGGTCACGTAGAGTGTAGCAATAGCGACAACCGCAGCGAACACAGCGAGCGGCGCCAGCAACGGATTGTGTCTGGTCTTGCCAACGCGCCGCATGGCGCGCCGCACCCCCGGTGAGTATCCGAACCCGAGAAAGGCCAATACCGCCTCCATGCGCCGCCCAGGCAGCGTCCTGCCCGCGCCAATTGCGAATCGGGCGGATTATGCCATGCGGCCGCGGCGCGCCATTTACCATTCATTAAGGATTGGCTGGCGCCTGGCCGGCCGGTTTGCGACACAAATCGTCACGTATTGCGTTGAGGCGGCAGATGACCCCGGAATCGGTACAAATGTTGTTTGCGGTGGCAATTGGATTTGCCTTTGCCGGCCTGTGCAGTTCGGCGTACCAACTCGCCACGGATCGCCTGTTGAGCTTTAGCCAATTGAGTAGCGGGCCGGCGACCTCGACCTTTGCGGTCATCCCGTTACTGGTGGCTTCCGCCCCGTTCCTCATCATGCGCAATACCATTCTCGGCCGCCAGCAGGAGGGACGCCGCTTTGAGTTCGTCTTCCTGGCCACCCTTATCGCGGGTTTCTGGAGCATGATGTCAGGCTTGGTCCTGGTGACGACGCTGCAGGCCTGCGGCGCCCTCGTCGCCTAGCCACTTTCCACGCCAATCCGGTTCAGGCATGTCATTCCGGCGCATGGCGTCCAAGGAGTGGCAACGATATGGCTATTTACGAGCTTGAAGGACAGTCGCCGGAATTTCCCGGGACCGGCCAGTACTATGTCGCGGACACCGCGGTACTGATCGGCCGCGTTCGGCTCAAGGCCGAGGCGAGTGTCTGGTTCGGCGCAGTTCTGCGCGGCGACAATGAGTGGATTGAACTCGGGGAGCGTTCGCAGATCCAGGATAATGCGACGCTGCACTCCGATCCGGGATTTCCGATGACAATCGGCCGCAACTGCGTCATCGGGCACAACGTAATTCTTCATGGCTGCACGATCGGTGACAATTCGCTGGTCGGAATGGGCGCGATCCTGCTCAACGGCGCGAAAATTGGTAGGAATTCTCTCGTTGGCGCCGGCAGCGTCGTCACCGAAGGCAAAAGCTTTCCCGACAATTCGCTAATCGTCGGCGCGCCGGCGCGCGCCATTCGAACGCTCGATGAGAAAGCGCTCGCCATGATCCGCGCCGGCGCCGATATCTACGTCCAGCGCTCGAAGCAATATGCCAAGGGCCTCAAACGTATCGGCTAGCTAGGCGGCCGCTCTCTTGCTGTCTACCTGCGGGGGAACACGGAAGGCGATCGCAAGCCTATTCCAGGTATTGATGGCGACCGCCGCAGCCGTGAGGTCGACGATTTCTTTTTCCGAGAACTGCTTGCGGACCACCTCGAACGCAGTGTCCGGGATGTGGTTCTCGCTCACGAGCGTAATGGCTTCGACCCATTCAAGCGCAGCGCGCTCACGCGCACTATAAAATGGCGCTTCGCGCCAGGCGTCCAGCAGGTGCATGCGCTCATCGGTCTCGCCGATCTTGCGCGCATCGCGCGTGTGCATGGCGAGACAGTATGCGCAACCGTTGATCTGCGAAACGCGGATCTTGATAAGTTCGCGCAATTTCGCATCGAGCCCGGATTGATCGACATAGGATTGCAAAGCAGCCACAGCGTGGTAGGCGGCCGGGCTGACTTTCGTCACGTCAATTCGCTGTTGCATGGGGAACTCGCAATAAATGATGTCGCCCAATGCAGGAGGATGCGGGAAGAAAATGCCGTCAGTCTGACAGCTTCGTGACCATCGCGTGGAAACGGAACGCTGTTGCTGGCTGAAAAGTGTGCGGCCGGGCCTTGGGGGAGGCCCGGCCGCTCGCGAACCCGGTCTGGGGACGGGGAGGGGTGGGGACGTGACCGGGAACGCGAATTCCTTTCCTGTTAGCGTGCCGAAACAATCGCCGGAGCCATGCGCGGCTCGCCGAGCAGAACCCACACATTTGGATCGGACTGCGACTGCCGCTTCACAAAGCGGTAGCCGGTCTTGTTCCATGGCAAGATCTGCGGTTCCTGATTGTCGAGAATGAATTCACCGCGATCGGTCTTGACCGTCAGTACGGCATGACCATCGCCTTTCTTGTCGCGCACGACCGTGATCAGCAGCGCTTCGCGTGGCCAGCCGGCCTGCATGAGCATGCGCCGCTTGAGGAGTACATAATCCTCGCAGTCACCATAGCCGTCGTCGGGATAGCTCCAGCGTTCAACGACTCCCCAGTGCTCTATGTCGGTCATCGGTTTGACCGCGTCGTTGACCCAGGCGTTGACCTTCACCAGGTCGGTCCAGACCTTGTTTGTGAAGACGACATCGCGCGGGGCCGAAGGGGTGGTCGCGCATTCCGCTTTGTTTTCGATGCAGAAATCGACCCAGCCAATCGGCGAGCGCGTGGGCTCTCCAACCGCGACGTAAACGGATTGTCCAATCGATGGTAAGGGTGCGCCGAGCGACGCCGTGCGTTCGCCCGCAGTTGCCGCTCCCGCCGAGACAGCAAGCAGCGTGGCCGCCGCGACAGCCAAGATGGCGCTGGTCCTAAGTGTCTGTGCGAGACGCCTAGCCATTTATGGCCCCTTCCCGTCTTGTTGGGGCCACATTTCCCACAAAGCATTTGTATTCGGGCTAAGTGCGGGAAGTAATTTTAAGAAGAACTAGAATAAAACAAGAATCTAATACTTATAAAACTCAAATAGAATTCAAATAAAAACTTACACAATACAATTTAGATAAAATTGTTGCTGTTAACATCTGACCGACGAAAACATACGCCTGCATGCGGGCTCGCACGCAGGCGTTTACTTTTGGAGGTCTCTAGGCTGAGGCGGCCAGAAGGGCGCGGGGCGCGGTTTCAACTACCGGGATGTTGCGGCAACTGTGCGCAATTTGGCGCTACGCATTTACCGCGGAGTGACGCTATTCACCGGTTACGTTTTCTTCGACGAAGTCGGGATGCTGCAAGCGCATGAATTCGATGGCGAAACCATCTTCGATGTGCCGCACCACGCGTCCTTGCGTTTTGCCCACGGTCACGACAACGCCGATCGGCGGTCGCAGTTCTGCAGCGATTCCGATGGCAGCGCCTGATTGGGACAGGTCAATTACGCGGCAGGCGACATTGGTGCCGTTTGGCAGGACGAGACGCGCCATCGCATTGCGTGGCGCAAAACGGCCATGACGGCGGTCTTCCGGTAGGTTGAGAATTTGCCGGTTCGCGAGCCAGGTGAGCTGTGCCGCAAGCTTGTCGCGCTTGCGCAGCGTCGCCGAGATCGTCATCGCGAATCCGTTCTCGAAGGTGCGGGCGATTTTGCCTTCAAGGCGTCCGAGGTGATCAACATAGGCAATTACGCGTTCGCCTGGCTGTCCGGCCACGGGCGCGTGCAAGGCCATGCCTCCCGGCGACATATCGACGACCTGGCACGGAAATTCGCGGCGGTCGGCCAGCATGTAGCGGCCGAGCAGGTTGACTTTCACGCGCTGATGGCGCCGACGCTCTTCGGCCAGGGGCAGGATAACCGGTTTGGTCAGTGGCAGTGCCATAGGTGCCGGAGTCGGAAGGGTTTTTCCGCAGCCATCGACCCTATTAGGCTTTCGTTAATGTTGTGTTAGCCGGTGCCTTCATCCGGGTTAAAGTCGCGTCCGCCCGAATAGACCCGAAAACCGTGCCGGCCGCGGCGACTAGCCTGACGCAATCCAAAACCCGCGCCGGTGAGCCTGCCCTGTTCGGCGCCAATATGCCGCAGCGTACGAAGCTCCAGATCGACAATAGGCTCCGCGCCGAGCCAATAAGGAGATACGTGCGGAGCGATCGCGCCGAGTGCGCGAATGCGCGTTTGTCGGCTTGCTGCGATCGGTAGCAACAGCATTTCCAATTCGACCTCGGCATCGTTTTGCGTACGGCCGATGACTCCGGCGACGATACCGGTCGATTCATTCGCGACAGCAGTGAGCAGATCCGCAACCTGCGTCCGGCTTGCGTCACGCCAAAAAGAGGTAAAGGCCTCTCCTTTGATTTCGCGTCCAAACAGCGCGCAAACGCGCGTACCGGCAAGTCTGAACCGCAGTTCGTCGATGAAATCGGCCGCCAGCATAATGGTGTCGCCTAGGACATGTCGGATGTCACCAGGGTCGATATCAGACCGGGCAGGTGCCGGACGACCGGCGCGCTGCCGATCCCAGTAGTGGAATAGCGCACGCGTGGATGCGTGTTTCATGGCAAAGCCTGTTCCGCCGCGGGACGCAATTGTGCCGGGCCTGTCCCCGATCGGCACAGGCTGGGCGCAGTTATCGCCGCGACACCACGGATGGAGCAGGGTTCATGCCGGTATGGTCGTTACCTGGGTCCGGAACGCGGTTAGGCTTAAAACCACAGTTGCGTTGGCAGCACGGGCCAATCGCCCTAAGTTTCCATCGATCCATGTGAATGACCGGACGCGAATTCCGGTGCTCGGACAGCAGTTGGGAGCCTCGGGGAGGCGAGGGGATGTGACCAAGCCATAAGGCGCGGCAATAACCCCGCAACGCGGCTCGAGGGAGGGCGAAAGCCCTCCCTTTTTCTTTTTTCGCGGGTAGCCGGCTTGTTTCTTTTTTGACAGGTGCCGTCTTGCGGCGAGGCCGCGATGCAGCGTAACTCAAGTCCGCCCACCGGAACTTGATCTTGAAACGCGAACCGCTCTTCAATATTCCCCCTGTTGTCGCCATCACGATCTTGGTCCTGGCGCTCGTCCATTTCGTGCGGACGTTTTTGCTGAATGAACAGCAGGATATCGAATTTCTACTGACCTTTGCGTTTATTCCGGCCCGTTACGACAGTTCAGTGGTTCTTGGAGGCGCACTCCCGGGTGGCGGAGCGGATGTCTGGACGTTCGTCACTTATGCATTTATCCATGCCGATTGGACCCACCTCGGTATAAACGCAGTGTGGCTACTGCCCTTTGGTAGTGCGGTCGCTCGTCGCTTTGGGCCGGAACGCTTCCTCTCTTTTTTTGCGGTCACCGCCGCGGCAGGAGCGGCTTTGCACCTCGCAACGCATGCCGGTGAACAATTTCCAATGATCGGCGCGTCCGCAGCAATCTCGGGCACCATGGCGGCTGCAATGCGTTTTGCCTTCCAGCGTGGCGGGCCGTTGGGTTTTTTAAGGGGCGCTGACGATCGTGCATATCGGGTGCCGGCGATTCCCTTGAGTGGTGTACTGCGTGACCCCCGCGTTCTGCTTTTCCTTGTTGTCTGGTTCGGTATCAATATCCTGTTCGGCCTGGGGTCGTTTCCGATCACCGGCAGCGAACAACCCGTGGCATGGCAAGCCCATATCGGCGGTTTCCTTGCGGGACTCTTGCTGTTTTCGTGGTTCGATCCGAAGGCGGATTTTCCGCAATTCGAAGATTCTGCTGCAACGCCGCATTAGCCACGTGCGGGGCGCGTATCTGTGCTCGCGCATTTGCGTATTGACGGAACCGACGTCGCGGCGGGATCGTTGCATATAGCCCGGGGTCGCGGGTTCACTGTGGCCTGGGCGCTTTTTGCATGATCCCTGTTCGGAGTGGTCATGCTTAGGGAGGCTGCCATGAACGTGAAGACGATTCTGGCCGCCAAGCAACGTAACTCGGAACGTAACTTGGGCGGCGACATCATTTCCATCGAACCGACGGCCGACCTCGCGGCGGCGGCAAAATTACTCTCCACGCATCGCATCGGTGCTGTCGTTATACGTGGCGCCGGCGGGCGCCTGGCCGGGATATTGTCGGAGCGTGATATCGTGCGCGCGCTTTCGGAAAAGGGCGCCGCAGCTCTCGACCTGCCCGTCGGGCAGGTGATGACACGCAGTGTCGCCACCTGCAGCGAGGAAGATTCCGCCGCCAGCATTATGGAGCGCATGACGACGGGAAAATTCCGTCACATGCCTGTTGTCGCCGACGGGAATCTGGTCGGGCTCATTTCGATCGGTGACGTGGTCAAACACCGCGTCGAAGAGATCGAGAGCGAGTCGGAAGCGATGCGCGACTATATCCGGACCGCATAAGTGCTCTTAGTTCGTCGCGTCGTTTCCCGGCTGCGATAGGGCCGAGACCGCTTCGTTGACGGCGTCGAGCGCTTTTTCGGCGGCTTCGGTGCCGATGTCGATCGCTTCGCCGGCGCGGTGGAAATCGAACCAGCCCACCCCGCCAAGCCGCGGGCTGATCAGCACGTCGGGCGGATCGCCGGCAAGCCTTGCGCGCGTAATGCGGTCTTGCATGACGTTGAAGGCTTCGACCATCACCGTCGGCAATCCCGGCCGACCGCGCCTCCCGAAAAATTGCCTCCGCAAGGAGCGCTCGCCGCCGAACATGGCGCGAAAGCCGTTCGGCTTCGCATGCGTAATTGCGAGGTCGCTCTCGTCCGACCCGTGATTTGCGATAATTGTGCCACGACCAAACAGGTCGGAATTGAGATTGACCGCGATGACGAGGCGGGCACCGAGTGCACGCGCTGCCGAAACCGGGACTGGGTTGACCAAGGCGCCGTCCACGAGCCAGCGCCCGCCAATTAGCACGGGCGGAAAAATTCCCGGCAGTGAATAGGAAGCGCGCAATGCATCGCTCAGTCGGCCGTGGGTAAGCCAGATTTCGTGGCCGGTGTTGAACTCCGTCGCGATAGCTGCAAACCGAATCGGCAGATCGTCGATGCGGCTCTCCTTAAGGCCGGCCTCCAACTGTGCCGCGAGATGGCCGCCGCCGATTAATCCCGAGCCTGACAGACTGAGGTCAAGATAGCTGAGTACGCCGCGTACGGTGAGGGTGCGCGCCCAGGTTTCGAGATTGTCCATTTCCTTTGCGGCATAACAGCCCCCGACGACGGCACCAATCGATGTGCCGACAATGACGTCGGGCACAATGCCGTGCGCCGCCAGGGTGCGCATCACGCCGATATGAGCAAAGCCGCGTGCGGCTCCGCCACCAAGCGCCAGACCAATGGTCGGCCGCACGGGCGCCGGCTGCGATTGCGTGGTGGCTTCCGCCGCGCGGTCGCTATTGCGCGCTCGCGCGAACAAGCCCTCGAAAACCACGAGTGGTCCCTCCTATCCTGCGACCTGGAAAGTCCCCCGGTATGAGCACGACAATCCAGTAGAACAATACTGCTGGCGGAGTCTTGTGACCGAAACGTGACACGATGATCGCGCGCACGGGTTACGTAAAGGTTTAAAGTCCCCACCTATCCGTTTGTTCCTTAATCGCCGAACCGTGTGACGATGGCATCCAGCGTTGGGCGCTCCCGATCCTGCGGCGGCTTTGCGGGGCGGCCGATATGGACGAAGCCGGCAACGCGTTCATGCGGCGCAACACCGAGCGCATCGAGTACCCGGCGATCATAAGCATACCATTCGGTGATCCAGCTCGCCGCATAGCCTGTGGCATGCGCGGCGAAAACGAGGCTCATCGCCGAGGCGCCGGCCGAAAGGTGCTGCTCCCATTCCGGAATTTTCACATGGGGGCCGGCGCGGCTCACGACGGCGATCACGAGCGGTGCGCGCGCGAGTCGCTTGCGTTCGAATTCGACTTGGTCGGGAGTGGCGTCGGGATGATCGGTGCGGAACGCACTTGCAATGGCATCGCCGGCCTTGTCGCGGGCAGGTCCCTCAAACAAGATGAAACGCCAGGGCGCAAGCTTTCCGTGGTCAGGCACTCGCGACGCAATCTTCAGCAACGTCTCGATCTCGGACCCGGTCGGTCCCGGTCCGGTCAACTCCATCGGTTTGACCGAACGGCGGGTTCTCAGGAGCTCTAAAGCGTCAGGCATCGCAGGCCTCGTGATAAAACGTGCGGTTGCGCCTAGCACAGCGTGAACGCCCTCACAAACAACCGGTCAGTAGGCTTGAAATCGCCTCGATTTGGGCTGAAAAGAACAGTGTCATGGATAAGGTACTTGCAACCGCCGCATTGAGCGGCCGGCTCTCGCCGGTACTTGCGTTTATTTTCGTTGCGACCAGCCCGCTGCTCGCGATGGCGCAATCCTCCGGACAAAATTCGCTGTTCTCCGCGATGCCATCGACCGGTCTGATATCTCCGGTGCCGTCAACGCGTACGGATATTTTCGGTCCGAGCAGCCTGCCGACTCCGCCTGCCCCTCCCAAGGCCCTCGCACCGAATATCGAGTCACCTACAGCATCGATACCGATGGTACCCGCCGGGCAGGTCTCGCTCGTGCTCAACGCGCGCTTTGGCAAGGATGCGCAAGCGATCAGCGGCGGACTTACCTGGCGAATCTACAATGCCAAGCCGGACGCGAATGGAAATTTCAAATTAGTGAAGGAAGACAAGTCGCCGACACCAACAATTGTGCTGCCTACCGGCGCTTATATCGTTCATGTCGGTTTCGGCCTGGCGAGCGCCGTCAAGCCAGTCGACTTGCGTGGATCAAGTGTGCATGAAGAGTTTGATCTTCCCGCAGGCGGTTTGCGCATCGAGGGCAAGGTAGGCGACGTACGCATTCCCACGGGCCAGATATCGTTCGACGTATACAAGGGCAGTCAGTTCGAGGCGGGCGATCGCCGGCCGATTGCCGAGCATGTGATGACGAGCGACGTCGTGGTGGTGCCTGAGGGCACATACTATATTGTCTCGAATTATGGAGACGCGAACTCAGTCGTCCGTTCCGATATTCGCGTGCAGGCCGGCAAGCTAACCGACATCACCGTCACGCATCGTGCCGCCGCTATTACGCTCAAGCTAGTGTCGGATCGTGGCGGCGAAGCGCTTGCCAATACCGCTTGGTCGGTCCTGACGCCGGGCGGCGACGTGATCAAGGAATCGATTGGTGCCTTTCCACGGGTGATCCTCGCGGAGGGCGAATATCGCGCGATCGCCCGTAATGAGGGAAAAGTTTACGAACGAGAATTCAAGGTCGTCACAGGCGTCGATGGCGATGTCGAGGTTTTGGCACATTGAATCTCAAATCAGCCTTCGAACTTTCTTGCACTGGACGGAATTATAGTCGTGCAGATCATTGCCAACGACCAAGTCATGGATGTTTTTTCCCAGCTCGATTTGAAAACAGTTGCTTTATTGCTTGATGTGGACGGGACGATCATCGATATCGGACCGTCGCCGGCAGAAGTGCAGGTATCCGAAGGCCTGTTGCGATCACTGAGTCGTCTTCTTGAATTGACAGGGGGCGCCGTCGCCTTGGTCAGCGGCCGCCCGATTGCCGATCTCGACCGGCTGTTTGCGCCGCTGCGGCTGCCTTCAATCGGCGGACATGGGGCGGAGATGCGCCTGCGTGATGGCGAAACATTCTTTTGGGCGAAGCCGTTGCCGCAGGAGTTTCGCATGCGCCTTGCCGACGCGGCAAAAATCGGTACCGATATTGTTGTCGAGGACAAAGACTATTCGTTGGCACTTCATTATCGGAAGGCGCCGCACGATGCCGAGCGTCTGCGGCACCACGTCGCCGCAGCGCGCAGGGAATTTTCTGCTGAACCCACCGAATTGCTTTTGGGAAAGGCGGTACTCGAAATCAAACGTCCGGGCATCAATAAGGGCGAAAGCATTCGCAAGCTGATGGCGCATGCACCTTTTGTCGGCCGTGTGCCGGTATTCATCGGTGACGACGTCACCGATGAATCGGTGTTTGCAGTGTTGCCCGAAATCGGCGGCAAGGGCTTCAGCGTCAGCCGATATTTCTCGGGGCTCACCGGAATATTCGCAAGTCCGGCGCAAGTCCGAAACGCGCTGGAGTTGCTTGCGGCGAACGGACAGGTTCGCGCATGACCGATTACGGGCTCGATCTGGCGGTTATCGGTAACGGCCGTACCGCGGCGCTGCTTGAACCATCGTCGCGGATCGTATGGTGGTGCCTGCCGCGCTATGACGGCGATCCAGTTTTTTGCCGTCTCCTTGCGGGGAACGAGGATAAGGGATTTACCGACGTGGTACTCGACGCCCAGGTCGAGCTTCGGTCTGACTATTTACGAAATACCGCGATCGTCGTCACCGAACTGATCGATGACAAAGGTGGCGCCGTGCGGATCACCGATTTCGCGCCGCGCTTCCAGATTTTTGGCCGCACATTTAGGCCGCCGCAGATCATTCGAATCATCGAGCCGATCGCCGGAATGCCGCGCGTCACCATTCGTTTTCGTACCACCCACCGGTACGGTGAACCTGTCGTGTCGCGCTCCTCGGGGAGCAACCATATCCGCTATTGGCGCGACGAAGTACCAGTCAGACTTACGACCGACGCTCCGCTCTCCTATGTCGAGAACGAGGCATCATTCATCCTCACGCGTCCGGTGCACATGGTCTTCGGGACGGACGAGCCGTTCGAAGGTTCGCTAGAGAACACCTGCCGCGATTTTTGCGAGCGCACAAAAGACTACTGGCTTGAATGGGTGAGGCGGCTTGCGTTTTCGATCGATTGGCAGGACGAGATCATCCGCGCCGGGATAACGCTCAAGCTCTGCAACTACGAAGAAACCGGTGCGATCGTGGCCGCACTGACCACTTCGATCCCGGAAGTCGCGGGGTCGGGACGCAACTGGGACTATCGATTTTGCTGGATGCGCGATGCCTTTTTCGTCGTGCGAGCGCTTAATCGCATTGGCGCAACGCGCACGATGGAAGATTTCATAAGTTATATCCTGAGCGTTGCCGCCGGCCGGACTGGGGAGGTTCGGCCGCTCTATGGGGTGGTGCACACTGATCAGCTCGAGGAACGCACTGCACCGGCGTTGGCCGGATACAACGGAGACGGACCGGTTCGTATCGGCAACGCCGCCGTCAACCAGAGCCAGCACGACGTGTACGGCAGCATCATCATGGCGGCAACGCCGATGTTCTTTGATCGCAGGCTTCCACACCCAGGTGACGCGGCATTGTTTCGAACAATTGAGCCGCTTGGCGAGCTGGCAGCAAAACGCGCGTTCGAACCGGACTCGGGGATTTGGGAGTATCGCGGCCGCAAGCGTGTGCATACGCACTCGGCCGCAATGTGCTGGGCCGGCTGTCAGAGGCTCCAGGCGATTGCGAACCACCTTAATCTGCCGGAACGCGAGGCCTACTGGGGTGGGGTCGCCGAACGCATCGGCGCGGAAGTGCTAAAACGCGCTTGGAATCCCAAGCGGAAGGCCTTTTCGGCCGCATTTGACGGCGATGATCTCGACGCAAGTGCACTCCTGCTGGCTGAACTCGGCCTGGTACCTCCGGATGACCCACGTTTTGTGGCAACAGTCGATGCGATAGGAAATGAACTTCGGCGTGGTTTCCACGTTATGAGGTATGTCGCCGCTGATGATTTTGGCCTGCCCGAGTCGGCATTTTTGATTTGCCGGTTCTGGCTGGTCGATGCATTGTGGGAAGTTGGCCGGCGGGACGAGGCTCGTGACATGTTCGTCGACGCGCTTCGGATGCGAAATCGGTACGGCCTATTGTCGGAAGACGTGCATCCCGTGTCTGGAAAATTGTGGGGGAATTTTCCGCAAACCTATTCGATGTCAGGATTGACTTTGACGGCAATCAAGCTGTCGCGAAGCTGGGGAGACCGGTATTGGCGCGGCTCGTCGTAGTGTCAAACAGAGTCGGCGTTCCTGATCGCGCCGCTCGAGCCGGTGGGCTCGAAGTTGCGATCCGGCCGGCGCTTAAACGGCACGGCGGCCTATGGTTTGGCTGGAGTGGCCGCGTTGCCGAAGACGTGCCGCGCGGGGTCAAATCTGTCACTCATGACAACGTCACTTATGCGACCGTCGACCTCAGCAAAGACGACTATCAGGAGTTTTATAATGGCTTTGCCAATCGCGTGCTGTGGCCAATATTGCATTACCGACTCGACCTTGCGGAATTCACGCGCCGGGACCTGGGCGGTTATTTCCGCGTCAACCAGTATTTCGCCACTCAACTTGAATCATTGCTGCAGCCCGACGACACGGTGTGGGTTCACGATTACCATTTGATTCCTTTGGCCAAGGCGCTACGTGATCGCGGCCGCAGAAACAAGATCGGATTCTTCATCCACATCCCGTTTCCGCCTCCCGAAATTTTGACGGCTCTGCCTAACCATGACCAGCTGATCCCGGCGCTTTGCCACTACGATCTTGTTGGATTCCAGACTGAAGTCGACGCGGCCAATTTCTCACGCTACATCGCCAATGAGTGCGGCTTGTCCTGGGCCAGCGGCAACAGTTTCCATTTTGGCAACCGCGTCGTCCAAATCGGGACATTCCCGGTCGGGGTCGAGACTGAAGCGTTCTCGCGATTGGCGCGCCGCGCGGTGGAAACGCATTTCGTGCGCGAAGTCCTGGAGAGCCTGTCTGGACGTGCAATGATTATTGGCGTCGATCGTCTCGACTACAGCAAAGGCATTCCGGAGCGCATGTTCGCGTTCGAGCGTTTTCTTGCGAACTTTCCCGACTGGCGCGGCAAGGTCACCTATCTTCAAATCACTCCCCGCAGCCGAACCGGCATCCCGGAATACGCCGACATGGGGCGCACCGTGGGCGAGGCGGTGGGCCGGATTAACGGCGCCTATGGTGAGGCCTCATGGACGCCGGTGCGCTACATTAACAAGGCGCACAGTCGCACGGCTTTGGCCGGTCTTTATCGGGCGGCTCGAGCCGGGCTAGTTACCCCGTTGCGCGACGGCATGAATTTGGTCGCAAAGGAATTTGTCGCGGCCCAAAATTCCGACGACCCTGGGGTCCTGATACTTTCGCGGTTCGCCGGCGCGGCACACGAATGCGCGGCCGCACTTTTGGTCAATCCATATGATCCCGAAGGGGTCGGCAACGCGATCAACCGCGCGCTTTCGATGTCGCTGGAAGAACGCCGTCAACGCCATGCTGACAATTTCAAGATGCTGGTGCGCAATGACCTCAGCCATTGGGCCGAGCGATTTCTTCGCATGCTCAAGCACCCACCCGGCGCCAACGAAACGCGTCCGCTCGTTATTGCGGCAGGCGGGCGGTGATCGTCGATCTTCGGAGACAAAGACCGCGCCGTCGTGTATGGTCGGCGGACATGAGCACAAGAGTCATAGCGATACTTCGAGCTGGCGCCGGGATTTTCTGCCTAATCTCAGTTTTTGCCTTGAGCGAAAACGGATGGGCGGCCAATGCGCAACACGGCGAAACACTGGCCAAACGTTGGTGTGCAACCTGCCATGTGGTCTCGGCCGACCAGAAGCGCGGCAACACCCAGGCGCCGCCGTTTTCATCCATCGCGCGGAAGCCCGATTTTGATGAGGCGAAGGCCGCGACGTTCCTGCTGACGGCGCACCCGCGAATGCCGGATATGAATTTAGCCCGTGCCGAGGCGGCAGATCTCGCTGCCTATATCAAATCGCAACGTTAGCCTTACGCGCCGGTTTTTGCCCTGCGGAGATCAGGTGGGATGGCTTCGTCGACCAGCGCCTTGAGTGCGGCATCGAGCGGCATCACCTGCTGACTTTCCTTGCCGAGGCGCCGAATAGAGACCGTGCGTTCGGCGGCTTCTTTCCGGCCGACGACAAGAATGGCGGGGACTTTTGCGAGCGAGTGCTCACGGACCTTGTAGTTAATCTTCTCGTTCCGAAGATCTGAATCGACTCGCAGGCCGAGCCTGCGAGCGGACGCGATGGCTTCGCGTGCAAAATCGTCAGCATCCGATGTGATAGTCGTAATGACCGCCTGTACCGGCGCCAGCCACAGTGGCAAATGGCCGGCATAATGCTCGATGAGAATTCCCGTGAAGCGTTCGAGCGAGCCGAACATGGCCCGATGGAGCATAACCGGAGTGACCTTGTTCGAATGCTCGTCGATGTAGAAGGCGCCGAGCCGGGCAGGCATGTTGAGGTCGACCTGCACAGTGCCGCACTGCCAGTCGCGGCCGATTGCGTCCCGCAAGACGTATTCGAGTTTAGGTCCGTAGAAAGCGCCTTCACCCTTGTTCAGGGCCCACGGCCGGCCGGATGCTTTCAGTGCCGCCATCAATCCGGCCTCGGCCTTGTCCCAGATTGCGTCGTCGCCGATGCGCTTGTCCGGCCGATCGGAAAATTTGATGCGGACATCTGAAAAGCCGAAATCGTCGTAGATGGAGAGAATCTGGTCATTGACCTTGAGTGTTTCTTCAGCGATCTGGCTTTCGGTGATGAATATATGTGCATCATCCTGCGTGAAGGCACGCACCCGCATGAGTCCGTGAAGTGCGCCCGACGGTTCGAAGCGATGAACTTTGCCGAATTCGGCGATCTTCACGGGCAGTTCGCGGTAGCTGCGCAAACCGTTCTTGAAAATCTGGACGTGACCGGGGCAGTTCATGGGTTTCACCGCATAGACCCGCTCATCTTCCTCGCGTTTTTGCGTAAGGAAGATCATGTCCGAATAGGTCGGGATGTGTCCGGTCGTCTCCCACAGCGTCTTGTCCATGAGCTGCGGCGAATTGACCTCAACAAATCCAAACTCTTGCTGGCGTCGGCGAATGTAACCCTCGAGCTCCTGGAACAGTGTCCAGCCGTTCGGATGCCAGAATACCGAACCCGGGGCCTCCTCCTGAAAATGGAACAGGTTCATCTCCCGGCCGACCCGTCGATGGTCGCGTTTCTCGGCTTCCTCGATCTGCCTTAGATAGGCGTCGAGTTCTTCTTGCTTGGCGAAGGCGGTGCCATAGATGCGGGTGAGCATCGGATTTTTGGAATCGCCACGCCAATACGCGCCGGCTACTTTCATGAGTTTGAAGGCGTTGCCGATCTTGCCTACCGAAGTCATGTGCGGGCCGCGGCAAAGATCGAACCAGTCACCCTGCTTGTAGATTTTGATTTGCTGGTCGGCCGGGATCGCATCGACCAGCTCGACTTTGAAAGTTTCACCCATGTCGCGGAAAGTCTTCTTGGTCTGCTCCCGCGACCAGACTTCCTTGGTGAAAGGTTTGTCGCGCGCGATGATCTCGCGCATCTTCTTTTCGATCACCGGCAGGTCTTCCGGCGTGAAGGGCTGATTGCGGAAAAAATCGTAGTAATAGCCGTTCTCGATCACCGGGCCGATCGTCACTTGTGTCCCGGGCCAGAGATTTTGCACGGCTTCCGCAAGCACGTGGGCTGCGTCATGACGGATCAGTTCAAGCGCGCGCGGGTCCTCGCGGGAAATGAATTCGATTTTGGCATCGCGGTCGATCGGGTCGGAGAGATCGGCGAGGGCGCCGTCGAGCGCCATCGCGACGGTTCGTTTTGCCAAGGACGGCGAAATGCCTTTGGCAATGTCGAGCCCGGTTGTGCCTGGGGGGTATTCGCGTCGTGCGCCGTCGGGAAAGATCAGCGCGACCATAAGCGTCTCCTGATGCTCACTCGCTGCCTACGAACGCAGGTAAGCGTGAATTCCGATATAGCAGGCAAATTGGATCGCGCAACTAGGTGCGGGGTGCTTCATTGACGCCGCGCCAGCGGCCGTAGCGCCAGGGCAGGTACCATCGCGATCGGTCGGGCAGTCGATCGGGCACGAAATCGAGGCCCGCCGTTCCCCACGGATTGCAGCGCAGGATGCGCGCGACGGCCATCCAGCCACCGGCCCAAAGCCCAAACCGCTGAATGGCCTCGTCGGCATATTCGGAGCAGCCAGGCAAATGACGGCATCGTGGCCCGAGGAGGGGTGCGATCGCGGCGCGATACACAACGATCAGGGCGTGGCCCGCCAGGCGCGGGAGGCGCCAGGCGGAGTGCTGTCTGGCAGCGCCTTCGGAGACGTCCATAACCTCAAGTTCCAGTATAGCTTGAAAGGCCTCGTTTCACGGGGCGAGTTCCGCAGGAAGTTCCAAGTTTCTGGAACTCTTGATCATTTGATCCAGTGCAATGCCGCATATAGCGACTTTTTTACACTAGACCCGAATCTCGCAACTGCACTAAATATTACGGCCGTTGGGGGTCATCAACGTCGCCTAAGCTCTGCCAGAACGTGGAAAGACCACGCCAGAAGACGGGCTCGGCGGCGAGACAGGGGTAGAATGAACCGCTCAATCTTGTTTGCCGCGCTTGCACTGGTGGCGCCTACGCTGTTGTTGCCAGAGCCGCTTCGGGCGTCCGATCGCGCATTGCCGATGCATTTTGAACTGCGCGTGCAGGGCCCTGCCGACGTCTGCGGTAAAAATTGCAAAACTTTCGTCGCGGCGTCAGGTGCTATTACCGCCGATACCCCGCGCCATTTCCTTCTCTTTACGCAGAGCCACGACGTCAGCGGCGCGACGGTCGTTCTGGATTCCGACGGTGGGTCGGTGCACGGCGCTATCGCGCTCGGCCGTCAGCTGCGTAACCTGAAGCTCGCGACCACGGTAGGCACGCTTGTTGATCTTCCCACCGAAGGCCAAGACGTGCCGCGCGTGACACTATCATCGCGCGGCGACTGCGAGTCGATGTGCGCTTTCGTGTTGCTTGGCGGCGTTCGCCGCTCGGTCCCGACAGACTCGCGTGTGCTGGTACATCAGATATGGCTCGGCGATCGCCGCGAGGATCCAACCGCAGCAAATTATTCGGCTGAAGACTTGGTGCTGGTACAACGTGACATTGGCCGGCTCGCGCAATACACCGCGGAAATGGGTGCCTCCATTGATCTTCTCGATGTGGCCTTGCGCATTCCGCCTTGGGAGCCGATGCATGCCCTTACGCGCGATGAACTGCTACGCACGCGGCTGACAACCGAGGACGCGAATGTTGCGGCGAGGGGAACGGTCGCGACCGCGTCGCCCGCTACAGCCGCCCAGCCCGTGCCTCGCATGACCAATGGCGTGCATGTGACACCAATCAGCGAACAGCGATGGGCGCTGGTCGATCGCGCCGGTGTTGCGACCCTTGCGCGGCGTCAGCCGCTTACGATCGAAGGCGAGGAGATCGGCAGTTTTGATCTCGTTGTCGCCTGCGGCCCCGGCAGCGATAGTTACGATGTGACGTATGTCGAGCGCCGGCATAGCGGCGAACAGACGCCTGTCCCAGCAGTGCTTGAAAACGTAAGGCTGCGGGTGGGGAGCAATTCCGCTCCGCTGAAAATAGTTTCGTCGGAACGGCGCAGCTCACCCGACGAACTGACTACCTATGCCTCGGGACGCGTGCCGGCCGTCCTGATTGGTGCATTCGCCGCCATAGGCAGCCATTCGATGCTTGTCACGACCGAGAGCCCACACGTCGTAACCGGCATTCGTCTCGGCAATACCGGCGCCTCTCAGAATCTGCCGCGGCTTTCTGCAAGCTGCAGCAAGCCGTTGGGTGATCGGGCCGACCTCACCCAGGTGAAAACCGGTGGCCTGGCTGCAGCAAAGTAGCTATTCCGCAGCCTGCGCGCGTTTGCCATTGGAATTTGCACTCGATCTGGCTTCGATCTGGTCGAGCGCCGAAACAACGGCATCGAAGGTAAGCAGTGTAGAAGCGTGACGAGCCTTGTAGTCGCGCACCGGCTCAAGCACCGCGATCTCGGCCCATTTGCCGGTTGGGGGCGGGCCGTTCTCCTTCAGCATCTTGCGCACTGTTTCGCGCAATTCGCGTAGCTCTGCAGGCTTTGCCCCAACCACGTGGCGCGCCATGATCGACGAGGAAGCCTGCCCAAGGGCGCAGGCTTTTACATCGTGGGCAAAATCCGAGACCTCCCCATCGCGTACTTTCAGATCTACGGTCACGGTGGAACCGCAGAGTTTCGAATGTGCGGTGGCCGTGGCGTCGGGCGCAGGCAGCCGACCCAAGCGGGGGATATTGCCCGCCAAGTCCAGGATTCGGGCGTTATAAACCTCGTTAATCATTGAAATCTTACCGAATATGCGAAATCGGCGGATTGCCTCGGCAGTGCAAATGAATATATAGGGATTGACCCGATGGTGCGAGAAGGGGTTCGTCGCACTGGCATGGCGCAAGCCATGTGGAATGGGAATGCAGCGTCCTGATTTCACGGCCGGACAGAATTCGTCCTCCGTGAGCTATACGACGCGGCCACCCCGGTGACACTCCCGGCGCTGCCTTTATGGGGCGAGTGCTGGTCGAACGGAGAGACCCGTCATGGATGCCAAAAATACCAATGTGAAGCCGTGGCCCAAGCAGGGCTTGTCAGATCATGTTCGTGCGGCCCCGGCACCTGTCGAGCCGCGCCCGTCACGCGAGCAGGCGGAAGCCGCCGTGCGCACGTTGATCGCTTATGCCGGCGATGATCCCACCCGCGAAGGTCTGTTGGAAACGCCGCGGCGGGTGATCGGCGCTTACGAGGAAATTTATCAAGGGTATCGCGAGTGTCCGGTCGAAGTTCTGGATCGGACATTCAGTGAGACCGGGGGTTATGACGATTTCGTGCTGGTCCGCGACATCGGCTTCAATTCGCATTGCGAGCATCACATGATGCCGTTCTACGGCAAGGCCCATGTCGCCTATATGCCGGTCGATCGGGTCGTGGGCCTCTCGAAGCTTGCACGCCTTGTCGATGTTTATGCCCGGCGTCTTCAGACGCAGGAGCATCTGAACTCACAGATCGCGACCGCCATCGAAGAGATTTTGAAGCCGCGTGGCGTTGCCGTCATGATCGAAGCCGAGCATATGTGCATGTCGCTGCGCGGGGTGGAAAAACCCGGCGCGCTGACCGTGACGACTTATTTCACCGGCAAGTTTCGCGAGGACACCAGCGAGCAGGTGCGTTTCATGACAATGCTGCGCGGCGGTCAGCGATAAGCGCGTTAGGTGTCGGCGTTACGATTTCTCCCTCTGTCATTGCCGGCCAGCACGGCAATCCGTGTTGACTTGCCTCATCCGGCGGCGATCCCGATGGCGAACAAACCGACTGACATCGAAGAAGGTCTGGCGTTCCAACCGAAATTCGACGCCGAAGGCCTGATAACGGCTGTGGTGACCGACGCTACTTCGGGTGACGTGCTGATGGTCGCGCATATGAACGACGAGGCCCTGCGCAAGACGATCGCAAGCGGCGAAGCGTGGTATTACAGCCGGTCGCGCAAAACGCTGTGGAAAAAGGGAGAGACGTCCGGCCACGTTCAGCGCGTCGCCGAGTTGCGTGTTGACTGCGACCAGGACGCGCTTTGGCTGAAGGTCGACCAATTAGGCGCAGGCGCGTGCCATACCGGCCGACGCTCGTGCTTTTATCGCGCGGTGACTTTAGGCAAAGCCAACTCGATGACGCTCGAATTCCGTGATGCGGAAAAGCGTTTCGACCCTGACAAAGTCTACAAGTAGTCTTCGCCGCGGGACTTGCCCCCGCACGACCGTCCACTAGCCGTGTTTGACGCTCGCGAGCAACGCCTGCGCACGCGCGAGATGCGGACGGTCGTACATCTTGCCGTCAATTCCAACCGCACCGGCATCCGGTTGGGCCGCAAAAGCGGCGACCACCGCCTTCGCCTTCTCGATCTGCGCGGCGGTGGGGCTGAATACATCGTTGATCACCGGAACCTGGGCCGGATGAATTGCGAGACGGCCCGCAAAACCATCGCGCCGGGCGGCTTCGGTGTCGCGGCGCAAACCTTCCGAATTGCGGAAATCAACGTAGACGGTTTCAATTGCGGGCACTTTTGCCGCCGCCGCGGCATACAGGCAGATCGACCGTGCGAGACGATAGGGCTCGGTCAACTCCCCATGGAGATCGCGATTGCTTTCGGCCGCGAGCTCCGCCGACAAGTCTTCGGGCCCCCACGTCAATCCGATCAGCCGTGCGCTCGCATTGCGATATGTGCCGGCCGCGAAAAGGCCGGCAGCCGATTCAACGGCTTGGGCGAGAATCTTGATGTGTCCATCGGGCAGTCCGGCGATTGCCTCGCGCGCGGTAAGCTTGGCGTCGAGATGCACGACGCTCGGTCCCCCTTCCGCCTTCGGGAAAACGACAGCGTCCGGCTTACCCGCAACGATCGCATCAAGATCCGCATCGGTCATGCCCGTCTCCAGGCCGTTAATTCGAACGAGCAGCCGGGGGCGCTGCTCAGCAGCGCCGGCCCACTTGAGAAAATCGAGGGCCGCAGCGCGCGCAATGTCCTTGCGCTCGGGAGTGATTGAATCCTCCAGATCGATGATCACCGCGCCGGCGCCGCTCGCGAGCGCCTTTTCAAGCTTTGGGCCGCCGTCGGCGGGTACGAAAAGAAACGAGCGCGTCATTTCGGTCGCATCCGCATAAAGGCCTGGCGGTGGCACTCGGCCACCAGCGTGCCATCCTGCTTGAAGGCCTTGTGGTGAAATTCGACAATGCCGGCGCCGGGTCGGGATTTTGACTCGCGCTTGCTGACCACCTGCGTCGTGCAGTGCACGGTATCGCCTTCGAACAGCGGATTCGGAAATTTCACGTCGGTCATACCGAGATTGGCGATCGTGGTACCGACCGTCATGTCCGAGACCTGGATTCCAATCATAAGCCCCAGCGTGAACAGCGAGTTCATCAAGGGCTGACCCCACTCGGTTTCGGTCTCACAAAAATTCCGATCGATGTGCAACGGCTGCGGATTGAGCGTCATATTGGAGAACAGCATGTTGTCCATCTGCGTCACCGTGCGGGTGTACCGGTGCTCATAGGTTTTGCCGGCTTCGAAATCCTCAAAATAAAGGCCGCCGCGCTTGTGCCGCTGGATCGTATTCGCCATCGGGTCCTCCGGAATTTGCTTGCAAAATAGGGGCTTGTGAGCCGCGTTTACCGTTCATTTACCATAATTCCCGCATGTTCGGTTGGCCCGGCGGGACGTGTTGCGTCGCGTCAATCACCCATAGTCCGAGACCTCTGCAAGGCGCAACACAATGGCCGTCAATCCGGCTGCTACCAGCGCGGCACCACAGATCACCGGGGCGATCCGCCAGGCGGCACAGTCCACCGGCATCAGCTTCGAATATTTGCTGACGACCGCAAAGATCGAATCCAATCTCAATCCGTCGGCACAGGCCTCGACGTCGTCGGCAAAGGGTCTCTATCAATTTATCGACCAGACCTGGCTCGGCACAATGAAGCAGGCCGGCACCGCCCTGGGGCTCGGTCGCTACGCCGATGCCATTACCCGCTCGCCCGATGGCCACTATGACGTGTCCGATTCAGCGATGCGGACCGCGATCCTGCGGCTACGCGGCGATCCGCAGGCGAGTGCCATGCTGGCGGGCGCGCTGACGCGCAATAACGCAGCTTTGGTCGGTGGCAATATCGGCCGCCAGCCAAGCAACGGCGAGCTTTATATCGCGCATTTTCTGGGCGCCGATGGTGCGTCCAAGCTGATCAACGGCGCGTCAAAACAGCCGTCAGCCAGCGCGGCCGCCATGTTTCCGAGTGCGGCCGCTGCCAACCGCAGCATTTTTTACGACAGCGCGGGCCGCGCGCGCAGTGTCGGCGAGGTGTACCGGAAGCTGACGCGACTTTTCGATTCCGCGCGTAACGTTGCCGTTGCTCAGGGCGGGTTGACGGACGGGATTGGCACTGCAGCGGCAATTGCGGCACCGCCTTTGCCGCCGCCGGTAACCGTCGCTTCGGCACCGCCGATAAAGGCAGTGGCAGGGACACGCATGCGCGTCGCCTCCATTGCGCCTCCGATTCCACCGGCGTCCATCCCTTCGCCGGATACTGCAGGGATGACACAGGCCTTTGCGCGCGCCAGCGAACAGCTTCCGCCGACGCCTGGCCCTCGGCCATCATTCCAGTCGATGTTCACGGATCGCGTCAATCAGCCCCTGGCCCAGACGGTGAACCATCTTTGGGGGGCACCCGTGGCAGGAGCGCCGCCAACCGCGCAATCGGTTCAGGTGCTCGATCTATTCACCGACACGCGCCCTAACGAGCGCAAACTTTTGGGCGACAAAGCCTGAAATCGCTTTCGGCACCGACCGCATGCTTAACGCTGGCTCAATTTCTATGGTGAACGCTTTGTTAAGGCTCGTCGAATACGCTCATTTGGCGCCGTCAGTGGGGGCGGCTCCAGTCGCGTTGGTTGTGCCATGATCGTTCGTCAGTTCTTGCAATGGGTACGCCAAGCGCCGCCCGGGGAGCGGGCGGAGGCCACGTCCGCGCTGGCGCGCGCTTATCTTTACTCTGAATTGTCGACCGACGATCGCGCCGCTGCGGAAGGCGCGATGATCATGCTGCTGGACGATCCATCGCCATTGGTGCGACGTGCGCTTGCCGAGGCATTCGCGTCGGCCGAGGAGGCGCCGCGCGTCGTCATTCACGCATTGGCGGGAGATCAGCCGGACGTCGCTTTGCCGGTGCTCACGCATTCACCGTTGTTGCTTGAAGACGATTTGGTCGATCTGATTGCAACCGGACACGCGGACGTCCAGGTTGCCATCGCCTGCCGTGCGCTGTTGTCGCGCGGGTTGGCGGCTGCGATTGCCGAAGTCGGCGGACCGGAAGCGTGTCTCGCCCTTCTTGAGAATTGCGATGCAGATATCACGCCCTTTTCGATGGAACGCATGATCGAGCGCTTTGGGCATCTCGCGCCCATCCGCGAAAACATGTTGGCACGTGAAGACCTGTCGATAGCAATGCGCCAGGCATTGCTCTCCAAACTATCGCAAACCCTTGCCGGCTTTGTGGCGGCGCGGCAATGGATGGGACCCGAGCATGCCGAATTTGCGACAAGAGAGGCGTGTGAAAAGGCGACCGTCGCGCTGGCGGCCGATACGCCTTACGAAGAGGTCGGGGCATTGGTCCATCATCTGCGTCAGAGCGGACAACTGACGGCGGGGATGCTATTGCGCGCGCTTCTATCTGGAAACGTCGTGCTGTTCGAGGAGGCTCTTGCGGAGTTATCCGCAATGCCGATCGATCGCGTGAGCGGGTACATCCATGACAGGAGCATCTCAGGTTTCAGGGCGCTCTATCGCAAGGCCGGCCTGCCGGATCTCGCCTATCCGGCCTTCCGCGAGGCGCTTGCAGCAATCCGTGCCGGATTGCTGATCGGCGAACATGGCGGCGCGGTGAGGATCAAGCGGCGCGTTGTCGAGCGCGTGCTGAATGCATGTGCATGCGAGCAGGACGGAGACAATGCGTCACTGCTGGCGTTGCTGCGGCGGTTTGCGGTTGAGGCGGCGCGCGAAGAGGCACGGCTGTTCTGTGATGATCTCGTCGCCGATGCATGCATCATGCAGGACGATCAGTCTTTCGACGCCGCGCAACTAGCCGCGGCATAGCCGGATCGGCCAACGTGTCCGATCTTATTCAGGCACAATCGACGGGCCCTTGAGCTGCTTGAGCACTTCCGGACGGTTGCGGTTTTCGCTGATCAAAAAATAATCCGTGACCTCGCGTAACCGCGTGGTTAATGCCGCGGCCAGCTTTTTTGCATCTGAACGCGCGTATTCACGATAGATCGCACGCACCGCGTCTACATGCTGCCCGATCAAGGCGACCGGGATATGGCTGATTTCCGGGGTGTGCTCGATGAGGCGGCATAGGCTTTCCGCTGCCGAGGCTACGGCCGGATAGCCGAACGTTGCGGCCTCGCCCTTGATATCATGGGCGGCACGGAAAAGGGCATCCTTGCTGGACTGCGTCACGCCGGCTTCGACGATATCGCGGCGAGCGCGGTCGAGCCGATCGCATTCGGAATCCATCCAGTTGCCGAATTCCGGAGAGAGCCCGGCCATTGCCTTCTCGGCAAGCGCCACGGGATCCTCCTCGCCGCCATGGGATGGGCCCTCCGAAACGGCCCCACGCAGTTTATTTTCGGGCACAATAACTTCGTGGTCGCCGGAGGCCGCGGGCGCCGAAGGGTTCTTCGCGTGAGACATTAGGAAGTGCCTCTATCAGACCGGCGCCCGGGCCTTTTCCAGCAACGGTGTCTGGCGGATCACATCGGCTTTGCCGCCCTTGCGTCTTTCGGGGCCAATATAATTTGAATTCGTGAGACGACGGCGATCCGGTCCAAAATAGGTCTTGGTCTTGATGAAGGGCCGCGGGTTCGCGACCACATTGATGATCCGTTGGTAGAGCCCCTTTGCGGATATGGGCTTCGCCAGAAATTCGGTAACGCCTGCGTCACGCGCCGCCGTGACACGCTTTTTCTCGGAATGCCCCGTGAGCATGATGATTGCCACGTAGGGATTGGCGTTGGCGCCGGGCTGGCGGATCATTTGAACGAGTTCCAGCCCGTCGAAGATTGGCATTGCCCAGTCGGTAATCACGATATCAGGAAGATAGTGCGTGAACGCTTCCAGCCCGGCTGCGCCATCTTCCGCCTCATAGACTTCGCGCGCGCCGAATCCATGCAGAAGCGTACGCAAAATGCGGCGCATATGCGTGTTGTCGTCAATGACGAGGAAACGCAGGCGGTTGAAATCGATCCGGACCATGGTGCCCCGGGTCTCGGGCGTGCTGTGCAGCCCAATACCATCCCGCCGAAGCTAACGTTGCCCCGTTAACGAATGGTTTAGGAAGGCGCGGGCAGTACGTCCGCTATTCCTTCAGCAGCGTTGCCATGATGCGTTCACGCGTGAGCGGCAAATCTCGGATACGGACGCCGAGCGCATGCGACACCGCATTGCCGATGGCCGCTGCCGTCGGTCCAGCGGTGACTTCCCCGATGCCGAGCGGCACGTCGTCTCTGGTGTTCAACAATTCGATGTCGATCTCTGGGACTTCGCTGAATTTCAGAACAGGGTAGGTTTCCCAATCGAACGAGGCGACGCCATTGTCAAAACGCACTTGCTCTTTGAGCACCCAACTCGCGGACTGAATAATGCCGCCCTCGAGTTGGTTGATAACGCCGTCGGGGTTGATGATCAGGCCGCCGTCGGTCGCACACCAGACATGATGCAATCGGATTTCCTCTTCGACCGATAGTTCAACAACTACAGCGCAGTAGGCTGCGCGGTTCTTGTAACGCGCAAATGCAATGCCGCGGCCGGTACCGGTACCGGCGGTTGCGCCGGCTTGCCATTTGGCCATGGCGGCGGCGTTCTCGATGACGGCGCGCGCACGGGCGTCTGCCGTAATCGAGAGCCGGTACCGCACAGGGTCCTGGCCGGCGCGCGCTGCAAGTTCGTCGATGCAGGTCTCCATCGCGAATATGTTGGGCATGGCACCGAGCCCGCGCAGCGCCGAGGTCCGCACCGGGGCCTCGGTGACAAGGTGATGGAGGATGCGCTTGGCGGGGATATCGTACAGCGGCTCGCCATTGCGGGTGGCGCCTCCGCCATTCGACTCCGCCACGTCGTTCGGCGGTGGCTCTGGAGGTGGGTCGGGCAGGGCGAGCGCACCCAGCAGATTTCCGCCGGCACCCGGCCGCAGGTTATGCGTCGGACTCCAGATCTCTTGTGTCCAGTCGACCGGCTTGCCCGCCTCATCGAGGAGCGCGCGCACCTTCACGACCATCGCAGGTGTCTTGGGTTCGTAGATAAATTCCTCTTCACGGCGCCAGCGCACGCGAATGGGCTTTCCGGGCTGTTGCATGGCGATGATTGCGGCATCGGCAGCCGCATCATCGGCGCCATTGTGGCCATAACAGCCGGACCCTTGCACGTGATGAACGAAAATCGAGTCGGGCTCGAGCTTGAGTTCCTTGGCCAAGGCGGCCCGCAGCGGATAAACGCCCTGGCAATGTGTCCAGACCGTCAGTTTGCCGTCTCGATAAAGCGCAAGGCCGCAGGACGGTGAGATCGAGGCATGTGCCAGGTAACCGCGGGTGAAGGTCGCTTCGTATCGCTGCCTGCCTTGCGGATTGGCGGCTTCCGGCGCGCCGAATACGCGTTCGACCACCGGCCGCTGCAGCAGCCAGCTGGCTTCCTGTTGCGCCGGCGTGGGCGTTTCGACGTTTTCCCAGGCCACGTGATTGACGGCTGCCGCGCCCGCGGCCTCGACCGATGTTTCATTGCTTCCAATGATCGCCAGGAAATTTCCGTTGCAAACGAATTCGATGGGTCCCCTGGCGGCGCGGCGAATGGCCTTTTCATCGATCGAGCCGATAGTCGCGCCGCGATTGGGCTGGCGCACGACGCGCGCGTGCATCATGCCGTTTATCCGCATGTCATGAATGAAGACCGCATCGCCAAAAATCTTCGCGGGCAAATCAAGGCGTGCGCTGTTTGAACCGACTATCCTGAGATCGGTCGCGCGTTTGCGCACACCGGCGCCGGTTGCCTTGACGCGAAGGTCGACGGCACCTGCAAGCGTCCAATAATCCTGTCCGGTAGAACAACCATTGCGCAGGAATTTGCCGTCAGCGATAGAGAGCTCGCTCGTCGGGCAGCGGAGCACTTTCGCGGCCTGTTCAAGAAACAGCGCGCGAACATCGGCACAGGCTTGCCGCATCGCGACGCCGCCGAACTGAATCGATTGACTGCCCGCGGTATAGCCTTCGTTCGGAGCCTTTTCGGTATCGCCGGAGCGGATTGTGATGCGCTCCATGCCCACGTCCAGTTCGTCGGCGGCAATCTGTGCCATTGCAGTGAGGACGCCTTGGCCGAGCTCGACTCGGCCGGTGAGGACGATCACCTTGCCCGGCGCCGGGAAATCGACCCAGCGGTCGAGATCGGGATTTGCTTCGAGCGGACCGGGCAGTGGAGCGTTCATCGATCCGCTCCGGCACGCATGGCGGCTGCCGCCTTTTCGACGGCGCGCATGATGCGATTGTGAGAACCGCATCGGCAGATGTTTCCGTCAAGCGCCTGCGCAATCTCGGCGCGCGTTGGCGCCTGATTCCTGTCGAGCAGCGCCTTGGCTGAAATAAGAATTCCGGCAAGGCAGTAACCGCATTGGCCGGCCTGTTCGTCGAGAAAGGCGGTCTGCAGTGGGTGCGGATGCTCGGCGCTGCCTAGTCCCTCAACAGTCGTGATCGTTTTTCCCGCAATGCTCCATACGGGCTTGGTGCAGCACTTCTCAGGTGCGCCGTCGATCAGCACCATGCAGCAGCCGCACTGCTCGAGCCCGCAGCCGAAACGTGTGCCCACGAGGCCGAGCTCATTACGTAAGACGTCGAGCAGCGGTGTCTCTTCGCTGTCGAGTGAGACGCTGACGGACCGGCCGTTGACCGAAAAATCGAAATCTTTGGGCACGCGCGCTCCTAAAATCCGAATTGCTCGCGCAAAATACGTTCGTCGAGATTGTGGCCGGGGTCGAACAGCATGTTGATGGACACCGCATGGTCCATGCTGATGTCCACGTTACGCACAGAGCGTACCTCGTCATGATCGGCGACCGCCGCTACCGGGCGCTTGTCGCTCTCCGTGACCTCGATGGTCACCTTTGCTTTGTCCGGCAGCAATGCACCGCGCCATCGGCGCGGCCGGAACGGGCTGATGGGTGTGAGCGCCAGAAGCGGCGCATTGATCGGAATGATGGCGCCCTGCACTGAAAGGTTATACGCCGTCGAACCAGCAGGCGTGGCAACGAGCACGCCGTCGGCGACCAACTCGGCGAGCCTTTCCCGACCGTCGATCAGGATGCGCAAATGCGCGGCCTGCGCGCTTTGCCGGAACAGTGAGACTTCATTGATGGCGTGATGTTCGTGCGTACGACCTTGCATATCCTTAGCCCGCATCAGCAGCGGATGGATGACCGTGATATGTGCGTTGGCCAATCGCTCGATAAGGCGTTCCTCGGCGAACTCGTTCATCAGGAACCCGACCGTTCCCCGGTGCATACCGTAGATCGGCTTGCCCGATTTCATGAATTTGTGCAGGGTCTGGAGCATCAGCCCGTCACCTCCAAGAGCGACAATCACGTCAGCCTTGGAGGGGTCGGCATTGCCGTAGCGTTTTTCCAGCCGGGCACAAGCCTCGCGCGCTTCCGGCGTCTGGCCGGCCACAAAGGCGATGTGCTGGAAACGCTCGAGCGACGGGCTCATGGAAACCTTTTCGAGGTCTGACAATGGAACGCGCGGTGCTCGTCTATACGACTTGGCCATCAATTGTCGAGGCGGAGCGGGCGGGGCGCGCCATTGTTGAGCGGCGGCTGGCGGCCTGTGTGAATATCCTGCCGGGAATGCTTTCGCATTACTGGTGGGAAGGCAAAATCGAGCGGGCCGAGGAAGTGGTCATGTTTATCAAGACCCGTGCGGGACGGGCTCAGGCGGTACGCGATGCCATCAAGGAAATGCACAGCTATACGACACCGGCGATGATGGTTCTGCCCTTGGAAAGTCTCGATCCCGACTATCACCGGTGGATCGTCACCGAGACCTCGCGGGACAAGTGACGGGAAAGACTCCTTTTCAGACGGGCGGACGGTGATCCGCCGAAGCCCGTCGCAGTGCGTAATCCTGTTACTCGGCAAAAAATTCGATCCGACTTGACTTGCGTGCATGATCAAGGGAACATTTTGCCGTGCTGGTTCCCCGAGTCAGATCGGGGACGAAAGAGGGAACACGGACACTTCGAGTTCTCAAACCGGAATTTGAAGCAATCCGTGGCTGCCCCCGCAACTGTGAGCGGTGAGTCTGCGGTCCAATCATACGGCCACTGGGCAACTGGGAAGGCCGGACCATTCGGACGACGACCCGCGAGCCAGGAGACCTGCCAGCACGGTCACCCAACCGGTGGACGGGGCGTCCATACGGAGCGGTCTTTCGCAGCGGTGACGGCAATGCCGGTGCGAAGGCCGTGAGAGCGATGTCTCCCGCGACATTCCGCACGTGAAGGTCCCGCGGCCGCGTGGGTATTTCACTTGCGTCCTTTGCATCGGGTTTGGTGTTCACCCGATGCGTTCGCGCGCGCGAACGCAAACGAAGGAACGTTGGCTCATGGGCTATCCGAATTATTTTGTGTGCGCCGCTGTGGTGTTCACGCTGCTGTTGGGTCAATCCGCGCGCGCGCAGGACAACACACAGGTACTTCCGGCGATCGATGTCTGGGCGACCCGCACCGGCACGGGCATTACCGGTACCTCGACGAGTATCATCACCTCGCAAGATATTGCGCGCTCGCCTGGGACGACGCTTCAGGACGTCCTCTCGCGCGAGGCCGGCGTCCAGACCTGGAGCACGTCCGGCGGTCAGAATGGCGCCGGCACCACGGTCGATCTTCGTGGCTTCGGCGCCACCGCATCATCGAACACGCTTTTTCTGCTTAATGGCCGACGACTTAACGATATCGACCTTCTCGGGGTCGACCTGAGCACCATCCCGCGCGACAGCATCGACCACATCGAGATCACGCGCGGCAACAGCG
>Ga0134128_10000714_pt1 | contig 44894 bp, 42 predicted proteins | sample KB31754_FD_96462 | JGI IMG/M metagenome (GOLD analysis project Ga0134128, IMG submission 96462) | Terrestrial soil microbial communities with excess Nitrogen fertilizer from Kellogg Biological Station, Michigan, USA - KB3-175-4 | ecosystem: Environmental > Terrestrial > Soil > Unclassified ...
CGACGGATGCGGACACTGCGTCGACATCTGTCCCTCGGACATCATGCACATCGACCCGACCTATCGCCGGGCCTACAACATCGAGCCGAACATGTGCTGGGAGTGCTACTCCTGCGTGAAGGCCTGCCCGCAGCATGCGATCGACGTGCGCGGCTATGCCGATTTCGCCCCGCTCGGCCACAGCGTGCGCGTGGACCGCGACGAGCGCAAGGGCACGATCGCCTGGAAGATCGTGTTTCGCGACGGCACGGAAAAGAATTTCCTCTCGCCCATCACCACGAAGCCGTGGGGCACGGCGATTCCCAAGCTGGCGGATGTTCCCGCGCCCACCAAGGAAATGCGCGACGGCCAGCTCCTGTACAACGAGCCGAAATGGATCCGCCTCGACGAGGGCGGCCTGCGCACGCTCGAGGACGCGGGCCTCAAGCTCAAGAAAGGCGTGTACTACTGATGGCCGCCCGGTTTTTCGCCGGATGCGCGATTCGCCGTTGGCGCACTTGTCGGGTGCAGAGCATGGTTCGCTGATCTTTCTCAAGGGAGCGTAATCAATGAATCCGAGCCTGGAAAATTCGCGCACGGAACAAGTGGCCGCACAGTCGGGTACCCGGGTCGCAATGGCCTCTTCGATCGGAGCCGCGATCGAGTGGTACGACTTTTTCATCTACGGAACCGCCGCGGCCCTGGTGTTCAACAAGCTCTTCTTTACCAACCTGCCACCGGCGATCGGACAGCTCGTCGCATTTGCCACCTTCGCCGTCGGCTACCTGGCGCGGCCATTCGGGGCCGTACTTTTCGGGCACCTCGGTGACAGGATCGGCCGCAAGACCATGCTGGTGCTCACCATGGTGATCATGGGTGTCGCGACCTTCATCATCGGGCTGCTGCCGACGTATTCCCAGGTGGGTCTCTGGTCGCCCGTCCTGCTGGTCCTGATGCGCGTCTTCCAGGGGATCGGCGTCGGCGGCGAGTACGGCGGGGCCGTGCTGATGGCGGTGGAGTACGCTCCGCGCGGGCGTCGGGGCTACTACGGCAGCTGGCCGCAGGTTGGCGTGCCTGCCGGCCTGCTGCTGGCGTCCGGGATGTTCAGCGTGCTGTCGCTGCTGCCCAACGAGGCGTTCCTCAGTTGGGGCTGGCGGATCGCCTTTCTGTCGACGATCGTGCTCGCGGTCATCGGCGTGTACATCCGGCTTCAGGTGCTCGAGACCCCGGCCTTCATCAAGATCAAGCAAGCGCAGGAGGAATCGAAGGTTCCTTTCTTGGACCTGTTGCGCACTCATCCCAAGCAGGTTCTCCAGGGCATGGGCATGCGCTGGATCGAGGGCCTCACCTTCAATGCATACGCGGTACTCGCGGTGGCCTATGCGACGCAATACGTCCATGTAGCCAGGACGGTCGTCCTCAACGGGATCGTCATCGGTGCGGCGTTCGGCGTCGTCCTGGTCCCCTTCTACGGGCATCTGTCGGACCGATTCGGCCGCAAGGCGGTCTATGGAACCGGGGTCCTCGCCATCGCGCTCTTCACGTTTCCTTCGTTCGCCCTGATCCGGACCGGCTCGACGCCGCTCATCTGGCTCAGCATCGTGCTCGGGCTCGGGATCATCTATTCGGCGATCTATGCGCCGCTCGCCTCGTTCTGGGCCGAACTCTTCGATACACGCGTTCGCTACACGGGGGTGGGCAGCGTCTACCAGTTCTCGGGCATTTACGCGAGCGGGTTGACGCCGTTGATCGGGGTCGCGTTGATCGAGTACACCGGTGGAGCGCCATGGGCTTTCGCGGCTTACATGGTGGCCGTGGCGTTGTTCAGCCTGATCGTGATGTGGTTCGTGCCGGAAACGCATCACAAGGACATCTATCCGGCCACCTCGTCGGACACGACCCGCACCGCCGCCGCGGGCCTCGCAAGCGGGCGTCCGGCTTAGCGGAACACTCCTGTGTGCCAGGGCGGACTGCCGTCCCCCGCAACGAAATACGTTCGGCTGGATGCCGAGCTCGAGAAAGGCGTGTACTACTAATGGGCTACAAAACGATCGTCGAAGAAGGCATCGATGTGCTGGTCGTCGGTGCGGGCCTTGGGGGCACGGGCGCCGCATGGGAAGCGCGCTTCTGGGGACAGGACAAGAAGATCGTGATCGCCGAGAAGGCGAACATCGATCGCTCCGGCGCCGTCGCCCAGGGCCTCTACGCCATCAACTGCTACATGGGCACGCGCTGGGGCGAGAACAATCCCGAGGACCATGTCCGCTACGCGCGCATCGACCTGATGGGGCTGGTGCGCGAAGACCTGCTGTTCGACATGGCGCGCCACGTGGATTCCACCGTGCACCAGTTCGAGGACTGGGGCCTGCCCATCATGAAGAACCCGAAGACCGGGCGCTACCTTCGGGAAGGCCGCTGGCAGATCATGATCCACGGCGAGTCGTACAAGCCGATCGTCGCCGAGGCCGCCAAGAAATCCGCGGACCAGGTCTTCAACCGCATCTGCGTCACGCACCTGCTCATGGACGAGGCGAAGCCCAACCGGGTGGCCGGTGCGGTCGGCTTCAACGTGCGCACGGGCAACTACCACGTCTTCAAGTCGAAGACGGTGATCTGCGGCGCGGGCGGCGCCTCCAACATCTTCAAGCCGCGCTCGACGGGCGAAGGCGCGGGGCGCACCTGGTATGCGCCATGGTCGTCCGCCTCGGCCTACGGCCTCATGATCAACGCCGGCGCGAAGATGACGCAGATGGAAAACCGCATCGTGCTCGCGCGCTTCAAGGACGGCTACGGCCCGGTCGGCGCCTACTTCCTGCACTTGAAGACCTATACGCAAAACGGGCTGGGCGAAGAGTACGAATCGAAGTGGTTCCCGGCGCTGCAGAAAATGGTCGGCAAGGAGTATCTCGATCCGGAGGCCTCGCACCTCACCCATCGGCCGATCCCGACCTGCCTGCGCAACCATTGCATCATCAGCGAGGTCAATGCCGGCCGCGGGCCCATCCACATGGTGACCATGCGGGCGTTCCAGGACCCGCACCTGGAAGAGGTCGGCTGGGAGAACTTCCTCGGCATGACCGTGGGCCAGGCGGTGCTGTGGGCCGCGACCGACGTGGATCCCAGGAACGAGAATCCGGAGCTCACGACCTCCGAGCCGTATGTCATGGGCTCCCATGCGACGTGCTCCGGCGCCTGGTGCTCCGGTCCCGAGGACGTTTCCCCGCCCGAGTATTTCTGGGGCTACAACCGCATGACCACGATCGAGGGCCTCTTCGGCGCCGGCGACGCGGTGGGCGGCACGCCGCACGCGTTCTCCTCCGGCTCGTTCACCGAGGGCCGCCTCGCCGCGAAGGCCGCGTGCAAGTACATCGACGACGGGAAGGCCGAGGGCATCGTCATCTCCGATGCGCAGGTCGAGCGCCGCCGGAAGGAGATCTACAAGCCGCTCGAGCATTACCGGATCTACCGCAACGCGGTGGTGGCCGGCACGGTCAATCCCCATTACATCAATCCGCAGCAGGGCCTCGACCGCCTGCAGAAGCTGATGGACGAGTACTGCGCCGGCTATACCGTCGGCTACATGACCAACGAGAAGCTGCTCAACATCTGCCTCAAGAAGCTCGCGATCATGGAGGAAGACCTCGAGAGCCTCGCCGCGAAGGACCTGCACGAGCTGCTGCGGGCATGGGAGCTGAAGCACCGCCACCGCGCCGCGGAGTGCGTCGCGCAGCACACCCTCTTCCGCAAGGAGACGCGCTGGCCCGGCTACTACTATCGCGGCGACGTGATGAAGGTGGACGACGAGAACTGGCACGTGCTCACGGTTTCCCGGCGCGATCCGGAAACGGGCGAATACACGATGGAGAAGGCGCCCTGCTATCACCTGGTGGCGGAAACCGAGTAGCCATGGCCGCGACGCAAGCGTTGCTCGATGCGCCCGTGAACATCATCGACAAGACCGACGAGGAGATCCGGGCCATCGCCGATCCGCTCTGGCGCGATCTCCTGCGCTACTCCAACGAGGGCAAGTACGGAGAGTTCGTGAGCCGGTTCGCGCGGTCGTTGGCGCTTGCCATGAACCAGGTCGTCGTGAACCACCAGTTCGCCAACAGCGAGCTCGCGCGGAACCTCGCCGAAGAGGCCGACTACCTCGGCATCATCCGCCGCGGCGAGCACGTGACGGTTCTATACCGGCAGCGCAGCACGAAGAAGCCGGGCGAATGGCTCGGCCGGCTGGTGCTCGGCTACGAAGACGGCGAGGTCCGGATCTTCGCGGCGTCGATTTTCTGAAGCGCCCCGTGAAATGACCGAAGCCATCCAAGACGGCAAGTTCGTGGAGCTGACGTACCAGGTCACCGACCGGAAATCCGGCCATGTCCTCACCTGCGTCGAATTTCCTTTGGGCTACGTCCACGGCCACAACGAGATCCTCGCGCCTTCCGTCCACAAGGAGCTGGAGGGCAAGTCTCCCGGCGACCTCATCGAAGTGCCGATCGACGGCAACCGCATCTTCGGCGCGCGCGACGAGTCGCTGGTCTTCACCGATCGCATCGAGAACGTCCCCGAGGAGTTTCGGCAGGTCGGCACCTCCATCCTCATGGAAAACGACCGGGGCGAGAGCCGCAGCTTCCTGGTGACGCGCATGGACGAGGAGACGCTCACCGTGGACGGCAACAACCCGCTCCGCGGCCGGGAAGTCGTCTTCCGGCTCGAGATCGTGACGGTGCGCGACGCGACCGACGAAGAGATAAAGGCGGGCGGCGCGATTGGCACGCCGCCGAGTGTCGACCCGACATTGATGAGACCGGCGTAACTTCAGGGAAAGGAGTGGCTCATGGCCGAGGAAAAGCCGATCACCAGGGTTCCGGACGGCAAAACGCGTTTTTATACCACGCGGCAGAAGGCGCCGAACGAGAAGGGATTCGTCGGCTACGATACCGAATGGAAGTCATTCCAGAAGGAAGTCGAATACAAGACACCGAAAAAGCCGTAGGCGCCATGCCGTGGCGCTGACGGCCGAGCGCTGGCACACCCTGGCGATCGACGAGCGCGCGATCCTGCGCCCGATGTTGCCAAGCGCCCCATGAACGCGGTGCGCAGGAAACCTCCGCCCGCGCTCGGCGACGAAGTTCGCTGGCTCCTGCAGGCGCTACCGCTGCCGGCCGCGATCCTTGACGCCGATGGCAAGGTCCTGCATGCCAACGAGGCGATGCGCGAGCGCGCCGGGCCCTCGGATCCCACGCTGCTGCCCGGGGCGCACGTGACGGCGAGCCCGCTCGGCCATTGCGTGTTCCTCCTGCCCCAGGCCGCGCCCGATCCGCAGATGCAGCGCCTTGCATCGCTGGGCTTCATGCTCGCAGGGGTTTCGCACGAGGTCTCCAACCCGCTCGCAGCCATCCATTCGATGGTCCAGATCCTGCAGTCGCCGCGCGGTGTGACGCCCGAGACGCTCGAGAAGGGGCTGGAGTCGATCGCGGGCAGCGTCGTGCGCGTGCTCGCCATCACGCGCAAGCTCGGCAATTTCTCGCGCAGCGCGGGCGACGCGCCCGAGCCGCAGACGCTCGACGCCGCGGTGAGCGAGGCGCTGGCATTGCTGCGCCACAATCGGCTTGGCGACGCGGTGGAGGTGAGCTACGACGGAATGCCGGAGGCGATCACACGCGCCCGCCCGGGCGAGCTGCAGCAGGTGCTCTTCAACGTATTCCTTAACGCCGCCCAGGCCATGGAAGGCATGGGGCGCATCGAGGTACGCGTCGAGCGCGCGGGTGCGCGTCAATTGCGGATACGCGTGCGCGACACGGGGCCTGGCATCTCCGAGCATGCGCTGCCGCGCGTGTTCGAGCCGTTCTTCAGTACCAAGCCGCCGGGCGAGGGCACCGGCCTCGGCCTCGCCATCAGCTACGAGATCGTGCAGGAGCTCGGCGGCTCCATGAGCGCGGCAAACCATCCCGAGGGCGGCGCTTGCGTCGAAATCATGTTGCCGGAGGCCGTCTAGATGGCCGTAGCCCGAACGGAGCGCATATTCCTCATCGAGGACGACCCGGGCGTCTCGGAGGTCGTGCAGCTGCTGCTCGCGCGCGAGGGATATCGCGTCGAGGCCGCAGGCACTGTGAAGGACGGCCTGCGGCGCATCGCCGCCGGCGAATACGACCTCGTCGTCACCGACCTGAAGCTTCCCGACGGCACCGGGCTCGACGTGGTGCGGCTCATCCACGAGCGCGACCGCACGCTGCCCATGATCCTGATGACGAGCTATTCGTCGCTCGAGAGCGCCATCGCGGCACTGCGCGCCGGCGCCATCGACTACATCATCAAACCGTTCGACAACCTTGAATTCCTGCACGCCGTCGGACGCGCGCTGAACGAGCGGCGCATGAGCCGCGAGAACGCGGCACTGCGGCGAACGATCGCGAGCGCATACGCCCAGCGCCCGATCCTCGGCGACAGTCCTGGCATGCAAAAAACGCTCGAGCGCATGCGCAAGGCCGCGCAATCCGACTCCAACGTGCTCGTCTGGGGGGAATACGGCACGGGCAAGGAATTGCTCGCGCACGCGCTGCATGCAGGCGGCGCCCGCGCCAGCGGCCCCTTCGTGCCGGTGAAATGCGGCGCGCTGCCGCCGCCGGTTCTGGAGGCGGAGCTCTTCGGCCGCGCGTCGGGTCCCGAACGATCCGACGGGCTGCTGCGCGAGGCGCACGGCGGCACGCTGTATCTCGCCGAGATCTCGGAGCTCACCCCCGCGTTGCAGGTGAAGCTTCTGCGCGTGCTGCAGGACAAGGTCGCGCGCAGCGTCGGCACGGGCCAGGCCTACGCGGCCGATGTGCGCTTCGTGGCCGCTACACACCGCGACCTCGAGCAGGCGGTGGCGCAAGGCACATTCCGCCAGGACCTCTATTACAGTCTGAACGTGATCTCGCTCACGCTGCCGCCGCTGCGCGAGCGCGGCTCCGACGTACTCTTGCTGGCGCGTCACTTCGCGCAGCGCTATTCGCGCAAGCTGGGCAAGGGCGTGCGCGGCTTCGACCCCGAGTTTACCGCGTTCCTTCAGCATCATCCGTGGCCTGGCAACGTGCGCGAGCTCGAGCATTTCATCGAGCGCGCGGTGATCTTCTCCGAGGCCGGGGTTCTCACCGGCAGGGACCTCGCCGAAGTCGCACCGGCGCTGCCGATGGTGCGTGCGGCCCCGGTGCACGCGCTCAACCCGCCGCTCGCGATCGAGGAATACATCCGCGCGGTGGTCGAGCGTTTCCAGGACACCCGCAGCGAGACCGAGCTCGCGCAAATGCTGGGCATCGGACGCAAGGCGCTCTGGGCGCGCCGCCGCCAATGGGGCCTCAAGCGCATGCGGCACCGTAGTTCCTGAGCCTGCGCCGTTTCGTAATGGAAGACACGTTTCGCGGCGAAACGAGCGAGGGCGCAATGCCACCGACATCGCTTCGCGGCACTTGCATTCGCGCCGCCAAATTGATATCCAGAACGAGTAGAAAACCAACCACAGGAGGACTGAATGGCCGAGCAGAAACCCGCCGCCACGCCGGCGCGCAAGAAGGTAACCATCCCGGCGCTCTTCGACAAGATGAAGAAGGGCGAGCCGATCGTGCAGCTCGCGGTGTACGACTACGAGACCGCGATCATCGCCGATCGCGTCGGGGTCGACATCCTCTGCGTCTCCGATACGGGCGGCATGGTCCTGTTCGGCCACGAGACCACCACGACCGTTTCGTTCGAGGAGGTGATGTTCATGTCGCAGGCGGTGAAACGTGGCTCGAAGTACGGCCTGCGCATGGTGGACATGCCGTATATGAGCTTCCACCTCTCGACGCAGCAAGCGGTGGACAACGCCGCCAAATACGTCTCGCAAGGCGGCGCCGAGGTGATGAAGTGCGAAGGTAACCAGCACCATGCCAAGTACATGGAGGCGATCGTGAAGGCGGGCATTCCGGTGCAGGGCCACATCGGGATCACCCCGATGCGCATGCCGCAGCTGGGAGGCTTCTTCGCCCAGGGCAAGACGGCCGATCGGGCAAAGGAGCTGGTCGACGACGCGTGGGCGATGGTCGACGCGGGCTGCTTCTCGATCCTGTGCGAGGTCACGACGTCCGAAGTGTGCGAATACCTCGCCGAGGTGCTGCCGGTTCCAGTCATGAGCCTGGGCGCCGGCAATCGCGCGCACGGCGTGCACATCATCGGCTCGGACCTTTTCCATTTGTACGAGGCGCACACGCCGCGTCACTCGAAGATGTACATAGACCTGGTGCCGATCATGGAGAAAGGCCTGTCCGACTACCGCGACGACGTGCGCTCGCGCGCGTATCCCGGCAAGGAGCACACAGTGTTCATGAAGGACGAGGAGCTCGCGAAATTCAAGCAGCTCATGGCAGCCCAGCCGAGGACCGCCGGTAAAGCAGATTGAAGGCCGACATCTCCGTCGCGGCGCGCAGCGTCCTTGAGCAAGCCCGGTTCTTCAGCGGCCTGGAAAAGGCGCAGCTGGCGCGGGTCGCGGCCCTGGGTCAGGCGCGCTCGTTCCGGGCGGACACGCGCATCTACACGGTCGGTGACGCGGTCGACAATTTCTACGTGCTGTCCGACGGCATGGTGCGCTTCACGCTCGGCCTGTCCAAACGCGACACCGCCGCGGGCGACATCATTCGGCGTGGCGACGTGTTCGGCTGGGCCCCGCTGGTCGAGGGCCATGGCAAGCGGATCGCGACCGCGTACTGCCTCACACCGTGCGAAGTCGTGGCGATCGACGGCACGGCGCTCATGCGCCTCATGGAAAGCGATGCGAGAATCGGCTTCGGCGTCATGAAGAAACTCGCCGTACTGCTCACGAGCGAGCTGGTGGCGCTCGCTGCGGGGTAGCGCGTTGGTCATGACCGCGCTTCTCGCCGTGGTGACCGTGCTGGCGGGCTTCTTCATCGGCGCGGTGGGCGTGGGCGGGGTGGTCCTGATTGCGGCGCTCGCGCTCCTGGGCGCCATGGACATCCATCTCGCGAGCGCGACCGCGCTCTTCACGTTCGTCTTCACCGGCATCGTTGGTACGTGGCTCTTCTACCGGCGCGGCTCGATCGAGTGGCACCTTGCCGTGCCGGTGTGCGTAGGCTCCGTCGTCTTCAGCTACATCGGCGCGATGGTCAACTCGTACATCGAGCCGCGGCTGCTCGCGCTGATCATCGCTTCCATCATCGTGTTCGCCGGCTTGTACGTGCTGCTGCCCTCGAGGCGCGCCGCAGGCTCCTACCGCACCGGGCACGGCACGTCGCAGCAAGTCCTGGTCCTCTGCGTGGGCGCCGCCGCTGGATTCGGCTCGGGGCTTTCGGGCGCCGGTGGACCGGTGTTCGCGGTGCCGTTGATGATGACGCTGGGCTTCGTGCCGCTCGCCTCAATCGGCGCAAGCCAGGTGCTTCAGATCGTGGTGGCCGTCGCCGGCACCGCTGGCAACCTCAAGTATGGGGCGGTCGACTTCGCGACCGCCGCATGGGTAGCTCCGCTCTCTCTCGTCGGAGTCATACTGGGCACGCGTGCGGCACATGCGGTGAGCGTGACCGTGCTGCGGCGCATGGCCGCGAGCTTGTGCGTCGCGACCGGCCTCTTCATGTTCGTGCGTTCGTGGTGACCAGCGAGGACGAGCACCTCGCGGTACGGCAGCGCGCCGGCTTGTTCGATTTTTCCTTCATGGGCCTGCACGAGTTCGCCGATGCCGCCGCGTTGCAGCCGCTGCAGAGCCGCGATGTCGGCGCGTTGCAGCCCGGGCAGATCTCCTACACGCTACTGCTGCGGCCGCACGGCGCGGTGCGGATCGATGCCACCGTCTGGCGCCTTGAGGATCGATATTGGCTCTTCGCGGGCAAGCGGGCCGCGTATGGTGGACGGGACCGCTCGGGCGAGCTCGCGATCCTCGCGCTGCAAGGGCCCGCGAGCGGCATCATCCTTTCGCGGCTTGTGGGCCCGGCGCAGGTCGGGGCGCTGCGCTACTTCCGCTTCATGCAGATGCGCGACCTGTGGGTCGGACGCATCGGTTACAGCGGCGAGCTGGGCTACGAGTTGCTGGTGCCCGCGAACGCGGCGGGCGCGCTGCGCGCCGAACTCCTGGAGGCAGGGCGTCCCGAAGGATTGCGCGAGTGCGGATGGCCGTGCGCGGATAGCCTGCGCATCGAGGCGGGTCACGTGCTCTTCGACCGCGAGGTGGACGGCGAAGCGAATCCGCGCGAGCTGGGACTGGAGCGGCTGGTGGACGGCGCTCGCGAATTCAGCTTCACGCGCAAGCTCGTAGGCCTGGAGATCATCGCAGAATCGGCCCCCGAAAACCTCCCGCCCGCGACGATCACCAGCGAATGCTTCTCGCCGACGTTTCGCAAACGCCTCGCGCTCGCCTTCGTCGCGCCCGGGCTCGGCGACGGCGCCCACGTGCGGGCCGACGGGCGCCTGGCACGCACGACGAAGCTGCCGTTCTACGACCCCGGGCGCCAGCGGCCGCGTGCCGCGCCGGCGTTGTAGCAGCGGCTCACGCGGCCTTCGCCTGCAGGAAGCGCTCGGCGGACGCGATGGTGTTGCACAGGAGCATCGTGACGGTCATCGGCCCCACCCCGCCCGGTACCGGCGTGATGTGCGAGGCCTTCTGCCGCACCGTATCGAACTCCACGTCGCCGCGGAAGCGCCCGTCCGGCAGCCGGTTGATGCCCACGTCGATCACCACCGCGGCCGTGCGCACCATCGGCGCGGTGATGAGGTCGGGCTGACCCGCGGCCACCACCAGGATGTCCGCGGCAATCGTGAATTGCGCGAGGTCGCGCGTCTTCACGTGGCAGATCGCCACCGTCGCTTCGCGTTGCAGGAACATGAGGCCGAGCGGCTTGCCGACGATGTTGGAGGCGCCCACCACGGTCACGTTCTGGCCGACGATCGGGATGCCGCTGCGGTCGAGCAGGCACATGACGCCGTACGGCGTGCATGGCGGAAACAGGTTACCGCCGTGCACGAGCGCGCCCACGTTGTAGAGGTGGAAGCCGTCCACGTCCTTGTCCGGCGAGATCGTCTCGACCACCTTGCGCACCGAGATCTGCGGCGGCAGCGGCAGCTGGACCAGGATGCCGTGGATCGAGGCATCGGCATTGAGCGCCTGGATGCGCTCGATCACGATGCTCTCGGCCACGTCGGCGGGATAGAGATAGCGCTCCGAGCGGATGCCCATCTCCTGCGAGGCGCGCAGCTTGTTGGCCACGTAGACGCGGGAGGCCGGGTTGTCGCCCACCATGATGACCGCGAGGCCCGCGGGGGCGCCGTACGCGTTCAGCCGGTCGGCGCGCAGCTTCCACTCCGCGCGCACCTCGCGCGCGATCGCCTTGCCGTCGATGATCTGCGCGGTCACGCTGCCGGTCCCCTGAGCCCCGCAGCCACGAAGAGCGCCATGCTCAAGCCCATGAACGCGTAGCCCGCATAGTTGAGGCTGCGCGCCGCGCGCTCGCTCAGGCGGCCGCGCGAGCGCAGCACCGATGCCGCGGTCGAGAGCACCGCGCCGGCCACCGCCAACGCGATCACCACGGGGCGCCCGAGCACGAAGTCCATCAACCCTTCGCCACGCGCTTCGAGTATGCGTCGACGAAGTCGGCCGCGGCCTTGCTCCCGCGCGAGAACGACTTCATCGCCTCCTCGTGCAGGATCGACAGCGCGTTCATCTTGATCTCGTTGGCACGGTCGTTCTCCACCATCGAGATCAGCGTGCGCGGGCGCGGGATGTCGATGTCGAGCACCGCGCGCACCTGGCACGGTATGTTCGACATGATGAGCAGGCGGTCGGCGAGGAAGATAGCCTCGTCGATGTCGGTGGTCACGAAGAAGTTGGTGCGTCGCGTCTCCTCGAAAAGCCGCGAGTAGTATTCCCACATGAGCTCCTTGGTCATTGCGTCCAGGCCGCGGAACGGCTCGTCAAGGATCATGACCGCGGGGTTGTTGATCATCGCGCGCGCGAGCTCCGCGCGTCGCTGCATGCCACCGGAGAGCTGCGCCGGGTACTTCTTTCGGAACTGGCCGAGGCCGACCTTGTTCAGGAGGAACTCCGCCATGTCGCGGCTTTCACCGGTCGCCTCGCCGCGCGCGCGCGGCCCGTACAGGATGTTGTCCCAGGTGTTCATCCAGGGGAAGAGCGCCGACTCCTGGAAGAGCACAAGCCGGTCGCGCGCGGGGCCGGTGACGGGAGCGCCATTGAGCGTGATGCTGCCGCTCTCGGGCTTCTCGAAGCCGGCGAGCAGCCGGATGAGCGTGCTTTTGCCGCAGCCCGACGGCCCTATCATCACGGTGAGCTTGCTGCGCTCGATAGTGAAGGTGCAGTCGCGAACGACCTCGGTGCGGAAGCGCGCATCGCCATAGCCTTTCGAGACGCCACTGATCTGCATCTCGCTCGGCCTGATCGCCGCACCCAACTTCTTCGCCTGGCCGGAGCGGGCGCTCATCGCGCCCTCGTCCACGGCGTGATCAGCCGCCCCAGCCGCCTGATGATCGCGCTCGAGATATAGCCCGCGATGCCGATGCTGATCATGCCCACCACGATCTGGGGATAGGAGCTGCCGATATACGAGCTCCAGATGAAGAAGCCCAGGCCGCCGCCGGCACTCGACTGGATGGCACCGCCGCCGCCCGAGATCATTTCGGCGGCCACAACCACGTTCCAGGTGATGCCGATGCCGACCTCGCAGCCCACGACGATCGAGGGCAGCACGCCGGGGAGCACGATGCGGCGGAAGATGTCCCAGCTGCTCGCGCCCATCGATCGCGCCGCCTGGAAGAAGCGCAGGTCGATGGAGCGCGCGCCGCCGATCACGTTCAGCATGATCGTGAAGATCGCGCCGAGGAAGATCACGAAGCCGATCGAGAGCTCCTGCGTCGGCCAGAAGATGATCGCCGCGGGCACCCAGGCGAGCGGCGGCACCGGTCGCAGGATCTCGAAGACGGGAAAGGTCACGTCGCGGAAGATGCGGCTGGTCGCCATGACGAGGCCAAGGGGGATGCCCACGAGCATCGCCGCCAGGAACCCGGTGAGCACGCGCCGCGAACTCTGGAACCAGCTGTACCAGTATCCCGGGTCCGAGAGCAGCGGCAGCCAAGCCTTCATCACCACGGTCGGAGCCGGCACGTCGCCCACCCACGGCAGGTGCATGCGGGAGCCGAGCTCCCACAGCAGCAGGAAGGTGGAGAGCGAGATCACCGCGCGCACCGCATGGTTGCGGAAGATGGACCTGCCGGGTCGGGCGCGCGGCTGCACGGCGCTCGCGAGGGCTGCGCTCATCACATCTCCTTTTCGCCGGCCTCGAAGGCCTTCACCGCCTCTTCGTGCACGGCGCTCACCGTCTCCTCCATGAGCTCGCGAAAACGCGGGCTGGTGAGCACGCTGTAGTTGCGGGGATGCGGAATGTCAACGTTGAGGATCTTCTTCGGCCTGCACGGCCTGGTGGTCATGATGGCCACTCGATGGCCGAGGAAGATGGCCTCCTCGAGGTCGTGGGTGATGAAGAAGATCGTGACCTTGTTCTTGTAGTAGATCTCCAGCAGCGCCTCGTGCATCACCGACTTGGTGAGCGAATCGAGCGCTCGAAACGGTTCGTCGAGCAGCAGCACCTTCGGATCGTTCATCAGCGCGCGCACGATCTCCACGCGCCGGCGCATGCCCGAGGAGACTTCGCCGGGATAGTTGTGCTCGACGCCCGCCAGGCCGGCGTCGACCATCATGCCGCGCGCCTTCTCGGCAGCCTGCCTGGGCGTGAGCTTGCGCTGCACCACGGGACCGAACGCGACGTTCTCGAGGTTGGTCTTCCATGGGAAAAGCGCCCCGTTCTGGAACACCACCACGCGGTCGGGACCTGGCTCCGCCTTGGGCTTGTCGGGACCGCAGAGCATCTCGCCGTCCAGGTAGATCGCCCCGCCGGTGATGTCGTGGAAGCCCGCGATGGCATTGAGCAGCGTGGTTTTCCCGCAGCCGGAGGGTCCGACGATCATGCAGATCTCGCCCCCGCGGATGTCGAGGCTGCACTCGGACACCGCCTGCACAGGACCCTCGCGCGCGTAGTAGACCTTGTCGACCTTGTCGATGCGGATCGCGCCCTTGGCGCCATGCCGCCCCGCGGCGACTGCACCCGCGCGCGCCACCGCGCTCACCGCGCTCCTCCGAGGGCGAGCTCGCGCACGCGCCATTGCATCATGTAGTCGCCGGCGATGCGCACCAGGGCGCTGCTCAGATATCCCACGATGCCAACCGAGATCATCCCGATGAAGATCACCACGTATTGCACGTTCACGTAAGAGCTGTTGATCAGGTAGCCCAGCCCATACTCGCCCGACACCATCTCCGCCGCCACCAGCGAAAACCATGCGACGCCCACCGAGATCTGCAGCCCGGTGAAGATGAACGGCAATGCACCCGGCACGATGACGTGCCGGAAGATCTGCCAACGGCTCGCGCCGAGACAGGCGGCGGCGCGCGGGTACGATGGGTCGATCGACTGCACGCCCAGCATGGTATTGAGCGCGGTCGCGTAGAACGACGCGAGCGTGGTGAGGAATATTATTGGCGTCTCGTCGGCGCGGAACATCACGATGGCGAGCGGAACCCACGCGAGGACAGGGATCGGCCGCAAGGTCTCGAACACCGGAAAGGTGAACTCACGGAAGTTGCGCGACCACCCGAGGAAGAGGCCGAACGGCACGCCCAGGCAGGTGGAGATGACGAACGCGTAGAGCACGCGCCGCAGGCTCATCCACACGTGCATGTAGTAGTCGGGCGTATAGAGCGACATGCCGTACACGGGGTGCGGGTTGAACCACTCGACCAGCACCTGGCGCGGCCCGGGAAGGCTCGCGAAGCGCCACACCTTGAACACCTCCGACAGCAGGAACCAGCCGCCGAAGAACAGCGTGAACCCCACCACCATCAGGTACGGGGTGGGGCTGCGCAGCCATTTGGAGAACCGGTACACGAACATCTCCCATGCACCGATCTCTCCACCCGAGGACTCCAGCTTGCCGTTAGCCATTGCGCGCGTCTTGCGTGGTTCGTTGGCGACGCTTCGGCATCACTTGCGCCACGAGGCTGGCAGCTGGATCTTGCCGCCCGGATACTGCGATGGGTCTTGGGCCTCGATCTTCGCGAGCGGCACCTTGAGCCCGCGCTCCTTGAGGATCTCGTCGGTCCAGCTCGAGTCGACGAGGTCGGCCGGCAGCTCCGCCATCGGCAGCACCTTGATCTCGTGGAGGAACGCGGTCTCCTCCTTCATCATCTTGCGCACATCGTCGTTGATGCCGTAGTACATGATGTTGCGCACGTCACCGCCGCCCATGACCTTCGGGTACTTGCCGGCCATCGACATCCACAGGACTTCCTTGCTGAAGCCCTGTGTGTTCTTGTGCGCCATCTCGACGACTTTCATGTAGTTCTCGGGCTTGGCCCAGAAGAGGTCGGCGTCGAGCTCGGCTTCGAGCCAGCCCTTGACCACGTCCGGGCGCTGCTTGATGAGCTCGGCCTGCATGGCCATGAAGCCGCCGTCGAGCTTGCCGATGAGCTTGGTGTCTCCGATGCGCTTGGCGATGCCTTCCATGATGATCTTGGAGGCGGTCGGCTCCCACATGATCGAGCCGTCGAGGCGCCCAGCCTTGAAGTTCGAGGTCTGCACCTCGATGTTCTGGTTCAGGTATTGCGCGGGCTTGATGTCGTACTTGCGCATCATCTCCTGGCCGCTGCGGTCGGTGCAGCTGCCCTTGGCGACGGCGATGCGCTTACCGTTCCACCACTTCACCGCTTCCTCGGGCGACTTGAAGTCCGGCGCCTCGTTGCGGGAGAGGAACACGCTGCATTGGTCGTTCGCGAGGCCGAGCACCGCGACCATGCGCAGCTCGCGGATGTTGCGCTTGCTGATCGCCACGATGGTCGGCATGTCGCCCATGTAGCCGATGTCATTCTTGTCGGCAAGCATCGCGTTGCCGACGATCGCGCCCTGCAGGCCCACCTGCCAATCGACCGTGGAGCCCTTGGGCAGATACTTCTCCCACGGCCGCATCTCCTTCTGAATCACCGCCGACCAGGCCTGCGTGTAGTACGGCTGGTAGCCGATCACCAAGTGCACCGGCTCGCCGATCTTGCCGTAGTCCTTGGCGAAAGCGCCGCCCCCCGCGAACGCCAGCGAAGCCACTGCCACGACAGCAAGTTTGCTGAATGCATTGCTCATGACGAACCTCCTAGGTTGACGACCGAGTCATGGAAGGCTTCACGTTGTCTTGCATCACTTCGCTCCGGCGGCCGCGAGGAAGCGCGCGACGAGCGCAGCGAGCCTGCGCATGACCACCAACCCGGACGCGGGGTCGGATTCGAGCAGCCTGAGCGCCTGCCTGCCGTTCACGCGCAGCAACACCGAATTTTCCAGCGCGCGGGCGCTGGCGATGCGATGCGGCTGGCTTTCGAGCAGCGCCGCCCAGCCGAACACTTCGCCCCGATTCAGCATGAAACCGGCGGGATCGGCGCGCTCGTCGCGGCCGATCTGAAACTCGATGCGGCCCGACTCCAGCACGAAGAAATCGCCAGCCGCATCGCCCGGCTTGTAGAGCACGGCGCCCGCGGCGAACTCTTCGCGCCGCGCGAGTTGCGCGAGCGCCTCGAGGGTGCCGGAGGCGATGCCGTTGAAGAGCTCGCCCACGTTGAGCGCGCCTTGCGCATCGACGTACACCGCATCGCCCTCGACCGTCACGTCGTAGCGTTCCAGCGGCGCCTCGGCGATGCCCATCGGGGCACCGGTGCGAATGTCCCATTGCCAAAGGTGCTGGTGGCAGGTGAGGACCTTGCCGTCGTACATGCCCTCGCACAGTGCGACTTCCTGGTGCGGGCAGGTCGCTTGCAAGGCGAAGTATTCATTCCCGGAATTGGCCACGAGCAGCTTCATCCCCCCCTCCAACTCGCACTCCCTCAGCCCGTTCGCCGGTACGTCGCCCGTCCGGCAGATCATTCTTCTCGTCATGGCTAGCTGAACTTGTCGTAGCGGATGCAATCGGCCGTGAGCTTCGCTTCGAGCAGCAGCACGCGAATGGACGCCTCGACCGCCGGCGGCGGACCCGCGAGGTACGCACGCACGTCGTGATAGCGCCCCGCCATGGAGCGCTTCGCAACCTCGTGCACGAAGCCGCGCTCGAAGCGCAGGTTCGGCCAATCGCGAACGACGGATGCCGGAATGTCCTCCTCGGAAAGCGCGACCGTGATCGTCGCCTTCGGGTACGCGGAGAGCTCCTCGAGAAAGAACGCGTCGCGCATGCCACGCACGCCGAAGTACACCCATACCTTGTGGCGATCGAAATAATTCGCCGCCGCCGCCCGGCCGAGGATGGCCATCATGCCGGCGATGCCGCTGCCGCCGGCGATGCACAGAACGTTCTTGCCCATGCCCGGATGGAACGTCGCCTTGCCGAGCGGCCCGATCATTTCGAGCCGTGCGCCATGCGCCTGGTCCGAGAACAGCCACTCCGAAAAGCCGCCGCCGGGCTTCTTCTTCACGACGAACTCGAGCCGCTTCGCCGGCTGGTCGCAATTCACCATCGAGTACCCACGCATGCCCGGCACGCCCGGGGCGCTCACCGCCATGAACTGGCCGGCGTCGAACTCGCACGGCGCATCGAGCCTCACCTCGACCGAGCTCACATCGTGCGTGAGCGGCCGAATCGCGCTCACCGTGCCGCCGACCGGTGCGACTCGGTATGCGCCAGGATCGGCCGGGTAGACGAAGCTCGCAACCTCGATCGACACGTCGCCCTGCGCCGAGCACTGGCACATGAGGAACTCGCCACGGTCGGCCTTCAGGAACTTGCGCCCGGGCGCCTCGGGCCACCCGTCCTCGACGCTTCCGTCGACGAGTCTCGCCTTGCACGTACCGCACGTGCCCGTGGCACATTCGTACGGCAGCCCCGCCTGCGCGCGAAGGCCCGCGTACAAGATCTTCTCCCCCGGCGCGGCGGCGAACTGGAATGCCCGGTTTCTTGCGTTCAGCTGAATATGCATGCTGTGGAATGCGCTCAAAGCGGGATGTGGGATCCGAACCCGAGTTGGCGCGTCCCCATGCGCACATGGCGGCGCGTGAGCTTGGGAGCGTCACCGTCGAGCTTCACCGTGTCGATCAGCCGCGCGACGCCGTAAAGCTCCGTGGCACCGCCATCCAGCGCGGTACGGAACACTTGCAGCGTCGACACCACCTCGGCCTCGCCGCCATCGACCTTGACCGTATAGACCGTCGCGTGGCGTGCGAGAGGCGAATGGTCGCTGTTGTGCCGCGGCAGCTGGGTGAAGAGCGTCTCCATGCCCGCCTTGTCGTGGTCGAGCCAGACCATCTCCTTGCGGATCTCCGGGCTGTACGCGGTCACCTTGTACCGGAATCCCGGATCGCAGAGATCGAGGAAAGCCTTGAAATCGAGATCGTCGAGTGCGAGGCACGACCGGTACACCAGCTCCTCGATCTTGTGGCGTTGCTCCATGGTCTCGCTCATGCCACAGCGCGGGCGGGCTGGCGGTTCTCGCCGAACGGATCGTGGGAGGCGCGCTGCATGCGCCGGCTCCATTCGGCGTAGAAGTGCCGCATGCCGATCTCGTCGTGGATGGTGCTGTTCTCCTCCCGGCCGTGGATCACCCAGCGGCTGTCGGTGCGATCGCGCATCGCGCGTCCCTGGCCGTGCACCGCCAGCAGGTCCTCGTGCAGATTGCGCCCGAACGGTCCCCAAATCGTGTTGTGGTCGAAGATGCGTTGGGCGCGCATCTCCGGCGTGTCGCTCTTGAGCCCGAGCCCGCGGAACTCGATCGCCACCTTGTTCGGCCCGAGCGGGATCGCGGTGTCGATGCGCAGCACCGAGGTGCGCAGGTTGTAGGTCATGCCGGGAAAGAGGTCGACCATGTACCAGCCGCCCGGCCCGAGCCCCGGCCAGCCGACCGCGCGCTCCTTCGAGCCCTCGTACTTGTCGTACTGGATCTGCATGGAGCCCACGCTCGCGTGGCCGTTGGGGAAGCCGGCGTACCTGCGCTCGAAGTAGCCGGGCTGCATCATGCCGGTGATGCGATTGAAGTAGTGAACGTAGTCGTGATAGAACTCGCTGTTGGTGTCGTGCCACAGCTTGTAGTTGGTGTCGACGACCGCGCGGTTGAAGTGGAACACCTCCATCGGCTCGACCATGTAGGGCGAAAGCACGTCCAGGGACGGGCCGATGAACTCGTTCAACGTGCCCGACGAGTCGTCCAGGTTCACCCAGGCGAAGCCGCCGAAAGCCAGCTCGCATTTCACCTCGCGCATGCCCGCGTCGGCCTTGCAGAAGCGGTCCTGATAGCCCTGTTCGCCGCGCGAGATGTCGACGCAATTGCCCCGCGCATCGTACGACCACTGGTGGAAGATGCACGTCATGCGCTTCGCGTTGCCGGCGGGGTCGTACAGGACCGTGTTGCCGCGGTGCGGGCAGATGTTATAGAAGGCGCGCACCTTCATGTCGTCGCCGCGGATGATGATGAGCGGCACGCCCGCCGGATGCGTGAATAGCCGGTAGTCGAACGCGTTCGGGATCTCCGACTCGTGGCAGGCGATGATCCACGCCGGCCGGAAGAGCTTCTCGAGCTCCTCGGCGAAGATCTGCGGATCGGTATAGATGCGCGAATCCACGTAGTGAGTTTGGGGCAGTTTGGGCGGCGTGCTCCAGTCAGCGGCTGTCTTGGCCATGGAATGTCTCCTCGATATCGGACTTGCAATGCGTCAGCACCGCGGCGCCGTGGTGTCCGGGCGGGCAACTGCTTGCTGCGACCCAGTTTATTCGCGTGCGCGGTGCGATGGGAAGCTTGCGTCGAACGGGAATGCGCATAAGTGTTTCGTTTCGAAAGGAGCGTTGGCGCGCGCGCCCAAAACGAAACGTGTTGCATGGCAGCAATACGCCATCCGATGATCGGCACTGCGGTTGGGACTGAGCGTCGAGCCTGGCGCGGCAATTTGCGCGCGCAAATCGATCGAAGGCGTGCCCGCATCCAATGGTGATAGGATCGCCTGCGCACTCATCCAAAAGGGGGCTTTCCATGACACGCCATTTGCGTTGGCTGAGCGCCGCCGCGTTGGTCGCGACGGTCGCCGGTCTGGGAATTTCGCCGACCGCGGCCGCGCAGCAGAAGGTGCTGAAGTTCATCCCGCAGGCCGACCTTCGGATCCTCGATCCGATCACCACCACCGCGTACATCACCCGCAACCATGGCTACATGGTGTACGACACGCTGTTCGCCATGGACGCGAATTTCCACGTCCAGCCGCAGATGGTGGACACCTACCAGGTCTCGAAGGATGGACTCACCTACACGTTCACGCTGCGGCCCGGGCTCAAGTTCACCGACGGCGCCCCGGTGCGCTCGGCCGACTGCATCGCCTCGATCGAGCGCTGGGCCAAGCGCGACGCGCTCGGGCAGAAGCTCGCCGAAGCGACGGACTCGTGGAGCGCGGTCAACGACAAGACGTTCACACTCAAGCTGAAGACGCCCTTCCCGCTCACGCTCGAGGCGCTCGGCAAGCCCTCGTCGAACGTCCCCTTCATCATGCCGGAGCGCATCGCCAAGACCGATGCGTTCAAGAACATCGACGATCCCACCGGCTCCGGTCCCTTCAAGATGGTGAAGTCCGAGTGGGTGCCGGGCAACAAGGTGGTGTACGTCAAGAACACCGACTACGTGCCGCGCAAGGAGCCGCCGTCCTGGGCCGCCGGCGGCAAGGTGGTGAAGGTGGACCGCGTCGAGTGGATCTACATTCCCGATTCGGCCACCGCCGCCGCCGCGATGAACGCGGGCGAGGCGGACATCTGGGAGCAGATGCCGCCCGACCTCATCCCGCTCCTCTCCAGGAACAAAGACATCGTCGTGAAGAACATCGACCCGCTGGGCTCGATGGGGATCCTGCGCTTCAACTTCCTGTACCCGCCGTTCAACAACGAGAAGATGCGCCAGGCGCTCCTCTACGTGGTGGACCAGAACGACTACGTGATCGGCATCGCGGGCGACCGGAAGAACGGGAAGCCCTGCTACTCGTACTTCACGTGCGGCACGCCGCTCTCCTCGGAGGTCGGGGCCGAGCCGCTCAAGGGCAAGCGCAACCTCGAGCGCGCGAAGGAGCTCGTGAAGGAGTCGGGCTACAAGGGCGAGAAGGTGGTCATCATCGACGCCACCGACCAGCCGATCGTGCACTCGCAGTCGCTCCTCACGCTCGAGAACCTGAAGAAGATCGGCGTCAACGCCGAGATCCAGGCGGGCGACTGGGGCACGCTCATCACGCGGCGCGCGGTGAAGGAGCCGCCGGACAAGGGCGGCTGGAACATCTTCCACACGTGGCTCGTGGGCCCCGACATGGTGAATCCGGCGGTGGATTTCCCGGTCCGCGCCAACGGCAAGGGGGCCTGGTTCGGCTGGCCGGACGACCCGAAGACGGAGGAGCTGCGCGAGGCGTGGTTCAAGGCGAAGACTCCCGCGGAGTCGAAGGCCGCGGCCGACGCGGTGCAGAAGCACGCGTTCGAGTTCGTGCCGTTCATCCCGACGGGCCAGTTCATCCTGCCGACGGCGTACCGCAAGAACATCAGCGGGCTCATCATCGCGCCGATCAACTTGCTCTGGAATGTAGAAAAAAAGTAAGAGCGGAGCGATAGAATCGATCGGGAACGGCGTTCGCGCGGACGACCCAAGGTCGCCGCTCGACGCCACCAGGCATAGAACCTACGCAACCAAGCTCTTGTTCGCATATGTCGTCCGGCGTCTGATCGCGACCATCGTCGTCATGGCGGTGGTCGCGTTCGTCGTCTTCCTGCTGCTGTACCTCACGCCCGGCGATCCCGCCGCGATCCTCGCCGGCGACGCCGCCACCAGCCAGGACATCGCCAACATCCGCGAGGCGCTCGGGCTGAACGACCCGTTCCTGGAACGCTTCGGCCAGTGGATCTGGCGGCTGCTGCACGGCGACCTCGGCATCTCCATCTTCACCCGGCTGCCGGTCACGCAGCTCATCGGCCAGCGCGTCGGGCCCACGCTGTCGCTCACGCTCTGCACCCTGGTCGTCTCCGTGCTGGTCGCCGTGCCGCTCGGCGTCGTCGCGGCCGCGCGCGCCGGCCGCTGGATCGATCGCGCGGTGATGGGCTTCTCGGTGGGCGGATTCTCGCTGCCGGTGTTCGTGCTCGCGTACGTGCTGATCTACGTGTTCTCGATCGAGCTCGAGTGGCTGCCGGTGCAAGGCTATCGGCCGATGAGCGACGGGATCTGGCAATGGGCGCGCCACCTGGTCTTGCCGAGCATCGCGTTGGGGACGGTGTACATCGCCCTCATCGCCCGCATGACACGCGCGGCCATGCTCGACGTGCTCGCGCAGGATTACGTGCGCACCGCGCAGGCCAAGGGGCTCGCTCCGCATGCGGTGCTGCTCGGCCATGCGCTCAAGAACGCGGCGGTCCCGATCGCGACGGTGATCGGGATCGGCATCGCGTTGTTGATCGGCGGCGCGATCGTCACCGAGACCGTGTTCGCGCTTCCCGGCATCGGGCGCCTCACGGTGGATGCGATCCTGCGGCGCGACTACCCGGTGATCCAGGGCGTCGTGCTGCTGTTCTCCGCGGCGTACGTGCTGGTGAACCTCGCCGTGGACCTGAGCTACATGTTCTTCGACCCCCGCATCCGGTACTGACGATGGCGGCCGTCGCGATCGTCGCCCCGAAGCCCACCTCGCCCACGTGGCGCAACTTCCGCGAGGCGCTGCGCCGGCATCCCACGGCCATCGCGGGCGCCGTCGTGCTGCTGCTCATGGTCCTCGCCGCGGTGTTCGCACCGTGGCTCGCGACGGTCGATCCGGAAGCGGTCGCGCCCGTGAAGCGCCTGAGGCCGCCCGGCACGCAATGGTGGTTCGGCACCGACATGATGGGACGCGACGTCTACAGCCGGGTGGTCTACGGCACGCGGGTGTCGCTCTCGATCGGGATCTCCGTGGCGCTGCTCACGACGCTCTTCGGGATCGCGATCGGGCTCGTCACCGGATTCGTGCGCTGGATGGATGCGATCGTGATGCGCGTGATGGACGGGTTGATGTCGATCCCGCCGGTGCTGCTCGCGATCGCGCTCATGGCGCTCACGCGCGCGAGCATCCAGAACGTGATCGTCGCGATCACCCTCGCCGAGACGCCGCGCGTCGTGCGCCTGGTGCGAAGCCTCGTGCTGACGCTGCGCGAGGAGCCTTACGTCCAGGCGGCGGTGGCGGCGGGCACCACGCTCCCGCGCATCCTCTGGCGCCATATCCTGCCCAACATCGTGGCGCCGCTCCTCGTGCAGGCGACCTATGTGTGCGCCTCCGCGATGATCACCGAGGCGATCCTGTCGTTCATCGGCGCGGGCACCCCGCCCAACATCCCGAGCTGGGGCAACATCATGGCCGAGGGTCGCAGCATGTTCGGGCTCGCCAACTACCTCATCTTCTTCCCGGGCGTGTGCCTCTCGCTCGCCGTGCTCGCGGTGAACCTCATGGGCGACGGGCTGCGCGACGCGCTCGACCCGCGCCTCGCACGACGGATGTAGCGATGGCCGCGCCGTTGCTGGAAGTCGATGGCCTCAAGACGCATTTCTTCACGCGCGACGGCGTGGTGCGTGCGGTGGACGGCGTGTCCTTCTCGATCGCGCCGGGCGAGACGCTGGCGCTGGTGGGCGAATCGGGCTGCGGCAAGAGCGTGACCTCGCTTTCCATCATGCGGCTCATCGCCTCTCCGCCGGGACGCGTGGTGGCGGGCACCGTGCGCTTCGACGGGCGCAACCTGCTCGATTTGAGCGAGGCCGAGATGCGCAAGGTGCGCGGCAACGACATCTCGATGATCTTCCAGGAGCCGATGACGTCGTTGAACCCGGTGCTCACCATCGGGCGCCAGATCGCCGAGTCGCTGGTGCTGCATCGCGGCATGACGCGTTCCGATGCGATGGCGCGTACCGTGGAGCTGCTGCGGCTGGTGAACATCCCCGAGCCCGCGCGCCGCGCCGCCGAATATCCGCACCAGATGTCCGGCGGCATGCGCCAGCGCGTGATGATCGCGATGGCGCTCGCCTGCGACCCGAAGCTCCTGATCGCCGACGAGCCCACGACCGCGCTCGACGTCACCATCCAGGCGCAGATCCTCGACCTCATGCGCGAGCTGCAGGCGAAGACCGGCGCGGCGATCCTGCTCATCACGCACGACCTGGGCGTCGTCGCCGAGATGGCGCAGCGCGTGGTGGTCATGTACGCCGGCCGCAAGGTGGAAGAGGCGCCCGTGGCGGAGCTCTTCGCGCGGCCGCGCCATCCGTACACGCGCGGGCTCATGAATTCGATGCCGCGGCTGGGTGAGGGCCATGGCGCGCGCCAGCGGTTGCAGGAGATCCCGGGCATGGTGCCGTCGCTGCGCGAGCCGCTCGCCGGATGCGCCTTCGCGGCGCGCTGCACCTATGCCGTCGATGCATGCCGCGCCGACATGCCCCCTTTCGAGCCCAAGGCGCCCGGGCACGCAGTGGCGTGCTGGGAAGCCGACCGATTGCCGCCGGTGATCCGCCCGTGAGCGCGCTCATCGAAGTGCGCAATCTCAGCGTGCACTATCCGACGCGCAAGGGCGTGGTGCATGCCGCCGACGAGGTGAGCTTCCACATCGACGAGGGCGAGACATTGGGCCTGGTGGGCGAGAGCGGCTGCGGCAAGTCGTCCACGGCGAAGGCGATCCTGAAGCTCGTCGAACCGACCGCGGGCGAGATCTCGTGGCGCGGGCAACGCATCGAGTCCCTCTCGCCCGCGGCCATGCGTCCGTTCCGGCGCGAGCTGCAGGCGGTATTCCAGGACCCCTACTCGTCGCTCAACCCGCGCATGCGCGCGGCCGAGATCGTGGCCGAGCCGATCCGCAACTTCGAGTCCGCGGGCCGGGAGGAGATCCACGGGCGCGTGGCGGCCCTGTTCGAGCGCGTGGGACTGCGGGCGGACCAGATGGTGAAGTATCCGTACGAGTTCTCCGGCGGCCAGCGCCAGCGCCTGGGGATCGCGCGGGCGCTGGCACCCAAGCCGCGCCTCATCGTGTGCGACGAGCCCGTGTCGGCCCTCGACGTGTCGGTGCAGGCGCAGGTGGTCAACCTGCTCATGGACCTCCAGGATGAATTCGGGCTGTCGTACCTTTTCGTGGCGCACGACCTCGCGGTGGTCGAGCACATCAGCCGGCGGGTGGCGGTGATGTACCTCGGCCGCATCGTCGAATTGGCCGATACCGAATCGATCTTCGCGCGCCCGCAGCACCCGTACACGGTGGCGCTGTTGTCGGCCGTGCCGGTGCCCGATCCGCGCGCCGCACGCAAGCGGATCATCCTCTCGGGCGACGTGCCGAGCCCGGTGAATCCTCCGCCGGGTTGCCGCTTCCACACGCGTTGCCCGTACGCCTTCGATCGCTGCCGCGTGGAGGTTCCGCCGATGCTGGAAGTGGCCCCCCGCCACTTCGCGGCCTGTCACCTTCGCGAAGGCACGCCGGTCGCGCAATGAGCGATCTCGAGCTCTGCTACACGAGCGCGAAGAAGCTCGCGCGCCTGATCCGCACGCGCAAGGTCTCGGCGACGGAAGTGGTGCGCGCCTTCATCGCACGCATCGAGGAAGTGAACCCGAAGGTGAACGCCATCGTGACCTTCCTTCCGGAGCAGGCGCTGAAGCGCGCGAAGACGCTCGACCGCAAGGGCGCCGTGACCGGCCCGCTGGCCGGCCTGCCGATCGCGCACAAGGACATCGTGCCGACTCGGGGCATTCGCACGACGTTCGGTTCGCCGATCTACGCCGAGCATGTACCGACGGAGGACCACGTCATCGTCGAGCGCCTGCGCGACGCGGGCGCGATCCTCGTCGGCAAGACCAACACGCCCGAATTCGCGACCGGCGCGCAGACCTTCAATCCGATCTTCGGCGCGACGCGCAATCCGTACGATCTTTCGAAGACGAGCGGCGGATCTTCGGGCGGAGCGGCGGCTGCGGTGGCGTGCGGCATGCTGCCGTTCGCCGATGGCTCCGACCTCGGCTCCTCGCTGCGCAATCCCGCGAGCTTCTGCAACGTCGTCGGCTTTCGCCCCACGCCCGGGCGCGTGCCCAACTGGCCGTTCCCGAATGCGTGGGACACGTTGTGGTCGCTCGGGCCGATCGCGCGCACGGTCGAGGACACGGCGCTGCTGTTTTCCGCGATGGCGGGACCCGATCCGCGTTCGCCCACGACGCACGCCGAGGCGGGAAGTGTCTTCGCCCGGCCGCTCGCGCGCGACTTCCGGAAGGTGCGCGTGGCCTGGAGTCCCGACCTTGGCGGCGCTTTTCCCGTGGATACGCGCGTCACTCGGGCGCTCGCGCCGGCGCGGGCTGTGCTCGCGTCGCTCGGCTGCACCGTCGAGGACGCCGCTCCCGATTTGTCGGACGCCGACGAAGCCTTCCAGGTGCAGCGCGCGGTCGGATTCGTCGAAGCCTATGGCGAGCTGCTGAAGACGAAGCGCGCGCTGATGAAGGACACGGTGGTGTGGAACATCGAGCAGGGATTGAAGCTCGACGCGGCGCGCATCGCGAGGGCCAACGTGCTGCGGTCGAACGTCTACCACACCATGCGCGCGTTTCTCGAGCGCTACGCGTTCCTGGTGCTGCCCACGGTGCAGGTCCCGCCCTTCCCGGTCGACCAGCCCTATGTGACCGAGATCGACGGCGTAAAGCTCGGCAATTACATGGAATGGATGAAGTCCAACTATCTCATCACCGCGACGACGCACCCCGCGATCTCGGTTCCCGCCGGCTTCACCGACGACGGGCTGCCCGTCGGATTGCAGATCGTGGGTCGCTATCGCGATGACTTCGGCGTGCTGCAGCTTGCACACGCGTTCGAGGGCGCGACCGGCGCTTGGAAGCGCGGGCCGACATACGTCGTCCCCGCATAGGGGACCCAATCTTCGCCGCTCCCGCGTAGGCGGGGTCCAATCTGGAGAACACCATGGCCGTTGCCGCGGAAACCGACCTGCGAATCGATGCCGCGAGGCTTTGGCAGTCGCTCATGGATCTCGCGAGCATCGGCGCTACAGCGCTGGGGGGCGTGCGCCGCATCACGTTGACCGACCTCGACCGCGAGGGCCGCGATCGCGTCGTCGAGTGGTTCCAAGCCGCCGGGCTGGAGGTGCGCGTCGATCCCATCGGCAACATCTTCGGGCGGCGCGCCGGCCGCGATCCCTCGCGGCCTCCGGTGGTCGCGGGGAGCCACATCGATAGCCAACCTTCGGGCGGGAAATTCGACGGCGCCTATGGCGTGCTCGCGGGACTGGAAGTGGTGCGCACGCTGAACGACCGCGGCGTCCAGACCGCTGCGCCGATCGAGGTGGCCGTGTGGACCAACGAGGAGGGCTCGCGCTTCACGCCGGTGATGATGGGCTCGGGCGTGTTCGCGGGAGCATTCTCATTGGAGCACGCGCTGTCGCGCACGGACATCGAAGGCAAATCCGTCGGCGACGAGCTCGCCCGCATCGGGTACGCGGGCAAGACCCGCCTTGGTACGCCGATCGGCGCGTACTTCGAGGCGCACATCGAGCAGGGCCCGATCCTGGAGGAAACGCGGAACACGATCGGCATCGTGACCGGCGCGCTCGGCCAGCGCTGGTTCGATGTGACGGTCACCGGCATGAACGCCCATGCGGGACCGACACCGATGCACTCGCGCAAGGACGCGTTGCTCGCAGCGTCCCGGATCGTGGGCGAGGTCAATCGCATCGCTCTCGGCGAAGCGCCCGACGGCCGCGGCACCGTGGGCTTCATGCAGGTCTCGCCGAACTCGCGCAACGTCGTCCCGGGCGAAGTGAAGTTCTCCGTCGATTTCCGCCATCCCGACGATCGCGGGTTGAAAGCGATGGAAGAAAGGCTGCGTGCGGCGTGCGCGCAGGTGGAAAGCGAGTGCGGTGTGATGGTGCGTACGGAGGAGGTCGTCTACTTTCCACCGTGCCGGTTCGACGCCGAATGCGTCGCCGCGGTGCGCGCGGGAGCGCAAGCGTCAGGCTATCCGGCAACCGAGATCGTGAGCGGCGCCGGGCACGATGCGGTGTACGTGGCGCGCGTGGCGCCCACGGCGATGATCTTCGTTCCGTGCAGGGAAGGCATCAGCCACAACGAGCTCGAGGATGCGAAGCCCGAGCACCTGGCGGCCGGCTGCAACGTGCTGCTGCACGCGGTGCTCTCGCGCGCGAAGGGCTGATAAACGACCCTCCGCAAGACCGGCTGCTTTCAGAGACGCACTGCGCCTTCCAGCTTCCCAAGGTCCTTGTCAAAGGTTCCAAGAGGAGCGTGGCCTGCCGGCCGCACAAGTTCGACCATCAGGCAATGCCCCCAGCGCAATGCCGGCAAGCCGTGGGCGGCAGCGCCGACTGATTCAGGTTTTCCGCACCAACCGTCCCGGCCTTGCGCCGGTCGAGCGCCCGTCGCGCCAGACGACCTCGCCATTCACGATGACCGTCTCGATGCCGGGCGCCGCGCGGATGGGGCTCTCGAACGTCGCCGCGTCGCCGACCGTTTGCGCATCGAACAGCGTGATGTCCGCCGCCATGCCGTTCTTGATGAGCCCGCGATCCGCGAGCCCGAACGTCCTCGCGGTGAGCCCCGTCATCTTGTGCACCGCGGTCTCCAGCGAAAACAGCCCCACATCCCGCGCGTAGTGCCCGAGCACGCGCGGAAACGTGCCCCATAGCCGCGGATGCGGCACGGCGTCGTGCGGCAACCCATCCGATCCAACCATCGTCTCCGGGAAGGACAGGATGCGTTGCACATCCGCTTCATCCATCGCGAAATAGATCGCCCCGGCAGGAAGGAGCGCTTCCACCGCCTCCCCCACCGGCATTCCCATGCGCTTGGCAATCTCCTCGATGTCCATGCCGGCGAATTCGGGATGCGGGCGCGACCAGCTCACCAGCGTCTTCGAGGCGACCCGCATGCGGTCGTACGAGAGGATCGTGGACGACGCGCAATAGGGATAGCAGTCGAGCCCGACCGATTGTTGCTGCATGCACCGGTCGATGAGCGCGAGCGTTTCCTTCGACCGCCCGTGGTTGCGCACGCCCGCCACCTTGTGATGCGAGATGACCACGCGCACGCCCAACTCGCGGCCGATGCGAAAGGTCTCCTCGAGCGATTTGGTGACGTCATCGGCCTCGTCGCGCATGTGCGTGCAGTAGAGCGCGCCGCGGGCCGTGAGCGGGCGGCAGACCTCGATCACCTCTTCGGTCGTCGCCGCCTGCGCGGGCTCGTACCAGAGGCCCGTCGAGATGCCGACGGCGCCCGCGGCGAGGGCGTCTTCGGCGAGTCGGCGCATCTCGGCCTCTTCCGCGGCAGTCGCCGGCCGATCGAGATCGGAGACCGTCTGCACGCGCAGCGAGCTGTGGCCCACGAGCAGCGCACAGTTCGTCGCGGCGGGACTCGCCTCCAGCGCCTCGACGTAACTCGCGAACGTGGGAAAGCGGAACCACGAGCCCTCGTTGTCCAGCAGGTCGAGGGGCGGCGTGACCGGCTTCGGCATGCCGCGAGGCGCAGGCGCGAGCGAGATGCCGCAATTGCCCGCGACCACGGTGGTGACGCCCTGGCTCACCTTGGGCGCCATGTCCGGCGCGGAAAGCATCAGCCGATCGTCGTGCGTGTGCGCGTCGATGAAGCCGGGTGCGGCGATGAGGCCGCTGGCATCGATCTCCTCGTCGCCACGCGGCAGGTCGCGGCCGATGGCGACGATCCTGTCCGCGCGCAGCGCGATGTCGGCCGCATATCGTGGCGCGCCCGAGCCGTCGATGACGGTGGCATTGCGGATCACAAGGTCGTGTTCGGTCATCGCGTCTTTCATCATTCGTCCAGCGGATAGATCGGCCGCCGTACCTTGCGATAGGTGAACTGCTTCCAGTCCGACGACGCGACACCCACGCCGTCGCACAGCACCGACCCCTTCGCGATCGGCAGGAACACGGGGCGAAAGTACATGCGCGACTTGAGCAGCAGGTAGCGCTGCTTCTCCGGCCGGATGCCGACGCTCTCGAAGACGCCGCGGTCCCACGGCTCCTGGTTGCGCTCGGTGACGACGATCTGCGCGGCTCCCGTATCGAGCACCGCGGTCCTGCCCATGTAGCAGCGCGTGCCGGTGAATTGCGGGCCGGTGATCGTGTATTCGCCGTCGGTGATGTTGCGAACGACGCCTTGGAGCTCCATCGGCTCGCCCTTGCGCCCGATGGCCGGCATGTCCGCCTTGCCGCCGACGGGCAACGTCACGCGATTGCCGATGCCCGCTTCGACCATGCGAGCGACCGCCTCCGGATCGCGCACCGGGCCCACGGCGATGCCGGCGAGGCCCATTCGCAGCGCCGCATCGAGGACATGCATCGAGTCCTGCGTGGCGCCGGACATGCAATTGTCGGCGTGGTCGAGCAGCAGCACGGGTCCTCCGCTTTCTTCACCGAGGCGCTTCGCCTCGACGAGCGCCTCTTCGAGCGGGCGGCCGCGATAGACGAAATCCTCCTTGCGCCGCCACGCCGCATCGAGAATGCCGTCGCACGCGAGCTGCGCCGCGGCGCGATCACGATCGGCCACCACGATCGCGCCGATGCCGGCCTCGCGGATGTCGGCAAGCTGGAAGCCGCCGAACGCGGTGGCGGCCAGCATGCCCTCGCGCTCCGCCGCGCGCGCCGCCTCGACGAAATCGCGCATCGGAGCTTCGCCGGTGTTCTGGCGCAACGTATGCGCGAGGAGCGGCCGGTTTCCCCACGCCATGACCGGCTGGATCTCGCCCTTCAGGGATCGCACGAGGATGCCGCCCGCGAGCGCGGCCGCTTCGTACCCGTCGACGTGCGGATACGTCTTGTATCCCGCGATGACCGTGCAGTTGCGCACCATCCGCTCGGTCACGTTGGCGTGCAGGTCGAGCGAGACGGCGATGGGCGTGTGCGGGGCGATGGCGCGGATGCGCTCGAGAAGCGTCCCCTCCCCGTCGTCGGTGCGGCCTTCGACCACCATCGCGCCGTGCAGGTCGAGGAACACGGCGTCGCATCCTTCGCGCACGGCATCGCAAATGAGTGCGCAGATGCGATCGTAGGCGGCGCCATCCACCGGCCCGCTGGGATACGCCCACGCGGCGACGGGCGTGACGATCTCAGCGCGCTCCTTGCGTGCGAGGTCGAGGAATGCCGCCATCGGGACCCGCGTGCCCTCGACCGCTTCGAGCGCCTCGCGCCCGATCGACGGCCCGTGCTTGCCGAACGCCTCCCACGGCGTGGGAACCGGGGAGAACGTGTTGGTCTCGTGCTGCATCTGTGCGATGACGAAGCGCATCGCGTGCATTCTGCACCGTTATCGGGCCACAAGGACCGGGCCATCCCGTGCGAGGTCGATCCAGCCCGATTTGGTTTGTGATTCAATATGGCTTTCCCCAGCGCTCTCTTCCCATGGCCGATCGCCGGCTCCGGGTCTTCCATGCCGTCGCGAAGCACCTCTCCTTCACCAAGGCGGCGGAGTCGTTGTTCATGACGCAGCCCGCGGTGACGTTCCAGGTGAAGCAGCTCGAGGAGCACTTCAACACGCGGCTCTTCGATCGCACGCAGGGGCGCATCTCGCTCACGCCGGCCGGCGCGCTGGCGCTCGAGTACGCCGAGCGCATCCTCGCGCTCGATGCAGAGCTCGATTCGCGCCTCAAGGAATTCAGCGGGCAGGAGGCCGGGCCGCTCCTCATCGGCGCGAGCACGACGATCGCCGAGTTCCTGCTGCCGCGCGTGCTGGGCGAGTTCAAGTCGGCGCATCCGGGCGTGGTGCCGCGCCTCGTGGTCGCGAACTCCGACGCGGTGCAGGATCGCGTCGCGGAGCGGTCCCTCGACCTGGGCTTCATCGAGGGCCACTCGCACCTGCCGTCCCTCGCGACCGACCCGTGCGGCGAGGACGAGCTGCAGGTCGTCTGCGCACCCATGCATGCGCTCGCGGCGCGCAGGAACGTCGTCGTGAGCGAGCTGCCCGAGCACGCCTACATCGGCCGCGAGGTGGGATCGGGCACGCGCGAGGTGATCGACAAGTACCTGAACGATTCGGGCCTGTCGCACGATTCGCTGCAGACCGTGATGGAGGCGAGCAGCCCCGAGGCGCTGAAGGGGCTCGTCGCGACCGGCCTCGGGTTCGCCATCATGTCGCGCGCGACGGTCGCGATGGAGCTGCGCCTCGCCGTGCTGGTCGCGATCCCGCTCTCGCCGCCGCTCCTCAGGCAGCTCTCCGTGGTGTACCCGCGCGATCGCATCCACTCGCGCGCGATGGGCTCGTTCCTGCAGTTCGCGAAGGAACGGCTCGGCGCCGCGAATGGCGCGCGGGAAGCGCCGGCCGCGCCGCGGCGTGCACGCGCCAACGCCCGGCCCACGTAGCCGGCGCCGCGGCATGGGATTGCGCACGCGCGCCTTTACGCGCATCGCCGGCACCGCGGTCCTCCTCGCCGCTTCGCCACTGGCATTCGCCGCGCACGGCAACGTGCCGGGACTCCCGTGGTGGGCCTGGCCCCTCATCCTCTTCGCGGTGACCTTCCTCATGGGGATCGTGGCGGTCGTGGGCGGCATCGGCGGCGGCGTGCTGTTCGTACCGATCGTGGGCGGGTTCTTTCCGTTCCATCTCGACTTCGTGCGCGGCGCGGGCCTCATGGTGGCGCTCTGCAGCGCGCTCGCCTCCGGTCCGGGCCTGCTGCGCAGCGGGCTCGCGAGCCTGCGCCTCGCCATGCCGCTCGCGCTCGCCGGCTCGGTGGGCGGCATCATCGGCGCCCTCGTGGGCCTGGCGCTTCCCACGCGCGTGGTGCAGCTCGCGCTCGGTATCACCATCCTCCTCATCGCTGCGTTGATGTGGGCTACACGAGGCACGGTCGACACCGGCCGGCACGCGGCCGATCGCATCGCGCTCGCGCTGGGATTGCACGGCCGCTACGACGATCCGGCGCTCGGCGCGGCGGTCGAATGGCGCGCGCGCAACACCCCCGCGGGCCTCTGCGTCTTCTTCGTGATCGGCGTGGTCGGCGGTCTCTTCGGCCTGGGCGCCGGCTGGGCGAACGTGCCCGCGCTGAACCTCCTCATGGGCATTCCGCTCAAGCTCGCGGTGGGCACCAGCGGCCTCTCGATCTCGATCATCAACACGTCGGCCGCATGGGTCTACATGAACAAGGGCGCGCTGCTGCCGGTGCTCATCGTGCCCTCGATCCTCGGCGTGATGGTGGGCGCGCGCGTCGGCGTGCGCATCCTCAAGGGCATCCAGGCCTCGGTCGCCCGCAACGTCATCATCGTCATGCTGCTGCTGTCGGGCGCGCGCTCGCTGCTGCAGGGATTGGGAATCTGAGAAGGAACGCGATGGCCGATCTCCAGGAATCGACGCGCATCGAGCAGGAGGCCTATGCGGGCTGGCTCGCGAACGGCACGCGCATCGGCTTCGTCGTGCTGGTCGCGACCTATTTCGTATACGTGAGCGGGCTCGTACCGACCGAGGTCCCGCTCGAGCGCCTGCCCGATTTGTGGGGCCTGCCGCTCGACCAATACCTCGCGGCCACGGACACGCCCACCGGCTGGCGATGGCTCGCGCGCATCGACATGGGCGACCTGATGAATCTCGCCGGCGTGGCGATCCTCGCCGCCTGCACGCTCGCCTGCTACCTGCGCGTGCTGCCGATGTTCGCGCGGCGCGGGGAGTGGGCGTTCGTCGCGGTGTGCCTCGCCGAGGAGGTCGTGCTGCTCGCCGCGGCGTCGGGCATTTTCTAGCGGCTCCGCAGCGCGCGGCTCCACGCAAGTCCGCTCACAGGTTCGCGCAAGCGTTGCATGTGCCAAATAGGCGCCTGCTGTAACGAATTGTTTCGCGGGGGCGCTCCTGTCGCATTCGGTTGCAATGCCGCGCCCTTTCAAGACGGCACGTCCCTACGATGCCGGACATCCATATCCGGGAGGATTCGATGCGTAAGCTGTGGTGGGTGGCCCTCGCGGCCCTGGCGGTGCTTGTCTCGGCGTGCCACAACGGCGGCCATTCGCAGAACTCCACCGACATGCGCGCGGTGAACGCGGTGATCAACTCCGATCCGCTCGACGTCCTCGTCGCGGGCGACGTGAAATTCACCGGCCTCACCTATGGATCCACATCGGCGTTCGCGAACTTCTCCTCGGGCGGCCAGGAGGTGACGGTCCGCTCGACGCCGACGCATGCGATCTTCTTCGACAAGTCGCTCAACTTCGGCGACGGCGCGACCAGCACGCTGGTGATCTTCGGCAGCACGAGCAGCATCTCGGCGCTGCAACTCGCCGACGACATCACGAGCCCCGATACGGTGCCCGCCGCCGGCAACTTCAAGATCCGCGTGGTCGGCGCCTCGACGGATTCGGGACCCGTGGACCTCTACGTCACACCCGGCACGGACCTTTCGAACGTGCCTGCCACGCTGGGCGGCGTCGTGCTGGGCGCGGTGTCGCCCTACGCGGAGACGACGGCGGCAACGTACGTGCTCTCGCTCACCATTGCGGGCACGAAGGACCTGTTGTTCCAGTCCGCGCCGCTCTCGCTCAGCGCGGGCGCGATCTACTCGGTGATCGTGCTGCCCTCGGGCGGCGGCAAGCTCTCCAACGCGCTCCTCCTGCAGCAGGGCCAGAGCGGGACGGGCACGCTGCTTTCGAATCCGAACGGCCGCGTCAAGGCGGTGAATGCGATCCCGGACTCGACGCCGCTCAACTTCCTCGCCGACAACACGCCGCTCCTCTCGAACGTGCCCTTCGCGGGCGCCTCCGATTACGTGCCGCTCGCGAGCGGGTCGCACACGCTGCAGCTCGAAGCCTCCAACGTCCCGGGCAGCGTCATCACGTCCCTGCCGGTGCAGGTGAATCCGGCGCGCGACTACACCATGGTCGCGGTGAACTCGCTCGCGCAGGCGGAGCTCATCGCCTTCACCGACGACAATACCGCGCCCCCGGTCGGCTTCGCCAAGCTGCGCTTCGCCAACGCCCTGGTCGGCTCGGCGGGCACCGACGTGCTGGTGAACTTCGCGACTCAAACGACCAACCTCGCCTACAAGTCGGCCTCGAGCTACTACACGTTCGCCCCGTCCACGACGTACACCATCACGTTCACGTCGCCGGGGGGTGTGTCGATCCTCGCGACCCTGAGTCCCGCGGAGCTCGATGCCGCCGGCGTCTACACCGCGTATCTCCTGGGCACGCCCTCGTCGCCGCAGATCCGGCTGGTGCGCGACCGCTGAGCCGCCCGGGCGGTTCAGCCGCTAGTGGTGGTCGCGATCGTGGTCGTGATCGCCGCCGTGGTGCTCGTGCTCGTGCTCGTGATGCTCATGGCGTTCGTGGTGGCGGTCGCCGTCCTCGAACGCGAAGCCGAGCCCGAGCCCGACCGCCGGTCCCGCATACCAGTCCGGGCTGTCGTAGTAGGCGTAGCCCGGCGTGTCGTAGTACCCGGGGCCATAGTCGTTGTACGCGTATCCGTTGCCGTACCCGTTGCCGTAGTAGCCGTTGCCGTAGTACGGATAATCCGCGCAGCCGGCGAGCAGCGTGAGACCGCCCGCGAGCGCGAGAACCGCCTTCATCGATGTCGCCATATCCGCCTCCATGTGGATGAAGGTGTGGCCCTGCGATGGCGCAAAGGGTTCCGCGGATTCGCGCGCGGCGAGCGCCCCATCGGATCATGGCGGCGGACGCCTTCGATTGTCGGCGCTTTCGGACAGCGGCGACGCCCTCGGGAAGGGTCGACCGCCGGGGTTACTTCGTCGAATGCACGAGCCTCGGCGAGGCCGTCTCGCGGGCGGGCAGCAGAAGAAGCGCGAGCCCGGCCGCCGCGAGCTTGTGCTGCAGCCACAACGCTTCCGCCACCTCGCGCGCGCTGATCTGGCCCTCGGCCACCAGCTCCTCGCCGATGCGCCGGCCGCTCGCCTTCTGCGATTCGAGCGCCGCCTCCAGGCGCCGCGGGGCGACGAGACCCTGCGCGAGCAGGATGCGGCCGAAGCGAAATTCCGCGCGCAAGCACGCGAGGCGGCCCGACGCATCGTCCGGCTTCTCGGCGAGCGAGCGCCGCACCGCTTCGCCCGCGCCGCGTGCGGCCTGCGCGATGAGGGGCCCGATCGCCCCGGCCGTTCCGCCCTGCGCGAGGAGCGCCACCGTGCGCGCGTCGCCCAGCCTTTGGCGAAGCACCTCGATCAGCGCCGCGCGCTCGGCCGCGAGATCCTGCAGCGCCTCGAGGACCGGCAGGAGCGGAGCTTCCAGTCCCGGCGCGGCGCTCGCCTCGCCGGCGGGCGGGGCCGCGGCAAGCTTCAGCGCCGGCGTGGCTCTGCGGGAAGGCGTTTCGGGATCGGACAAGGTGCGCTCGTGGAACGATTAATTTCCGTTAATTGTGCGCGATTTCGGGGCGCTTGTGTGGGCGTCCGCTCGAGGCGTCGTCGCGCGCTTCATGCCGGTGATGCCCGCGTGATCTAGAATGCGGGTTCGAACCCGATACGATCGTCCATGAAGATCCTGCTTGCCGCCGACAACTCCGAGTTCACGCGCCGCGCCGCGCGCCACCTCGTGACGCACCTCTCGTGGTTCGCCGAGCCGCCCGAAGTGCTCGTGCTCCACGTGCATCCGCCGATTCCCTACGCCGGAGCGGCCGCCGCCGTGGGCAAGCGCGCCCTCGATCAATATCTCGAGGAGGACAGCGAGGCGGCGCTCGCGATGGCCACGAAGGAGCTCGACAAGGCCAAGGTGCGCTACACCGCGAGCTGGGTCACCGGAAAGGTGGCCGAGGAGATCGCCGCGGCTGTGACGAAGAACAAGGTGGACCTCGTCGTCATGGGCTCGCACGGCGAGGGCGCACTCTCGAATCTCGTGCTCGGCTCCGTCGCGACCAAGGTGATCGCGTCGATCAAGACGCCGGTGCTGATCGTCCGCTAGCGGCCCGGCTCTCCGTGGCGCGCAGTGCCCGATCGATCGGTCCGCGCGTGCAGGTGTATGTTTGGAACGATGGATACCCGCCCGATGCCGGCCGCCTTCCTCGGCCACGGCAGCCCGATGAACACGCTCGAGCGGAACCGCTATACCGCGGCATGGAGCGGGTTCGGCGCTTCGCTCGCGCAGCGTCCGCGAGCCGTGCTCGTCATCTCGGCGCATTGGTACGTGAATGCCACGGCGGTGACCGCGATGGCACGGCCGCGCACGATCCACGATTTCTACGGATTCCCCGAAGCCCTCTTCCGCTTCGAATATCCCGCGCCGGGCGAGCCGGAGGTCGCGCGAGAAGTGGCCGAGCTGCTGCGGCCCGATTGGGTCGGCCTCGACCCGGAGAGCTGGGGACTCGACCACGGCGCATGGTCGGTGCTCGCGCACGTGTTCCCGCATGCCGACATCCCCGTGGTGCAGCTCTCGGTGAACGCGGCCAAGGGAATCGAGGAGCACATGGGGCTCGGCGAGCGGCTCGCGCCGCTGCGCCGCCGCGGCGTGGTGGTGGTCGCGAGCGGCGACGTGGTGCACAACCTTCGGCGTATCGATTTCCACCGGCCCGACGCCGCGTACGACTGGGCGCTGCGCTTCGATGCGGCCGCGCGCGAGGTGATGACGCGCGATCCCTCGGCGCTCGCCGCACTCGCCGCGCATCCCGATTACGCGATCTCGGTGCCGACGCCCGAGCACTTCCTGCCGCTCGCCTACCTCGCCGGCCTCGCCCGCGCCGAGGGTGCGGCCTGCGACGTGCTGGTGGAAGGCTGCTCGCTGGGGTCGATCTCGATGACCTGCTATACGCTCGGCGCGAAGAACGCCGCCATCGGCTCGGGCGCAGGCGCCGCCTCGCTACCCGATCCCGCGATCGTTCCCTCCGAGGACACGAACACTTGAGCGCTAAAGCGTCGCGATCATCGCGACCACCGCCGCGGCCATCACCGCGGTCGAGATCCAGCCCAGCACGAGCAGGCGCCGCTTCACCACGAACGATCCCATCACGTCGGGCTTCACCGCGAGCAGCATCATGACGACCATGATCGGCACCGCGATCACGCCGTTCACGACCGCGCTCCAGATGAGCGCCTTGATCGGGTCGATGGAGGTGAAATCGACCGCCACGCCGATGAGCGTCGCCGCGGCGAGGATGCCGTAGAAGCCGCGCGCCTCGAGGAGCGGAAGGCCGAGCCCGATCGGCCAGCGGAAGCTTTCCGCGACCGCGTAGGCGGCCGACCCGGCGAGCACCGGCACTGCAAGGAGTCCCGTGCCGACGATGCCCGCGGCGAAGACCAGGAACGCGAAGTCCCCCGCCACGGGCCGTAGCGCCTTGGCCGCCTGCTCGGCCGTGTCGATCGAGGTAATGCCCTGCACGTGCAGCGTGGAGGCGGCGGTGAGCATGATGCAGAGCGCGATGCCGTTCGAGAAGAGCATCCCGATCCAGGTGTCGACCTTGATCCGGTCGAGGTGGTGCGCGGCCTGCTCGGGCGCTTCGCGCAGCGGCTCGTGCCCGGGCGTCGCGCGCTGCTCCTCCACCTCCTGCGAGGCCTGCCAGAAGAAGAGGTAGGGGCTGATGGTGGTGCCGAGCACGGCGACCAGCGTCGCGACGTAGTCGGAGCGGAACTGCGGCTTCGGGAAGAGCACGGCGAGCGTCGCCTCGTTCCAGCGCACCTCCACCGCGAACACGGTCGCGACGTAGGCGAGGAGCGAGAGGGTCATCCACTTGAGGATCGGCGCGTAGCGCGGGAACGGCACGAAGATCTGCAGCACGAGCGAGAGCAGCGCGAAGAACACGATGTAGATCTCGCTCACGCCGCCGACGATGAGCTGCAGCGCGTTGCCCATCGCGCCGAGGTCGGCCGCGATGTTGATCGTGTTGGCGAAGAGCAGCAGCCCCACGACGATGTGCAGCATCCACGGCGGGTAGTGGTCGCGGATGTTGGCCGCGAGGCCGTGGCCCGTGACCCGGCCGATGCGCGCCGAGACGATCTGGATGCCGATCATGAGCGGCGTGGTGAGCAGCACCGACCACAGCAGCCCGAAGCCGTACTGCGCGCCCGCCTGCGAGTAGGTGGCGATGCCGGACGGGTCGTCGTCGGCCGCGCCCGTGATGAGGCCGGGGCCGAGGCGCTTCAGCAGGGGGACTCGTTCTTGTTCTCGCGGCTGCATCGCGCGAGCTTACCATCGGGGTCTTACGCGTCGCTGTCCGGCCTTACTTTTCTTTTCGTCGCCGGAGAAGGCGGGGAAGGATTCGAGGTCCGAGGGAGCGAACGAAAGCGGGACCGGGTTTCGGTCGGGCACCGTCTGAGCCGCCCCCGAGCGCAGCCGAGGGAAAGTGGGCTCAAAGCCCGCGCCCGATCGCCCTCACCAATCGCAGCGTCAACCACGCCGCGTACACGTAGAAGACCAGCGCGAGCACCGGCACGTCGAGCACGTGCGGGCCGGACTTGAACTGCATGAGGAGGCTCGCCGCGAGATAGAGCCCCAGCGTCACCAGCGCGAGCGAGACGCGGCTCGATCCCTGGATCACGAGGTTCGAGAGGTCCGGCAGTCCCTCGGGCTCGATCTTGAACCGCAGGCCCTCCTCGCGCAGCCTGCGGATCGAGCTCGCGAGCATGCGCTGCCACTCCGCGCTCGCGACCGCCGCCTCGTACTTGAGGCGCTGCGTCTCGACCTTCTCCGGCATCAGCGCCGTCTCCATCACCTCGCGCGACCGGTCCGAGAGCGAGTCGAGCAGGCTGAAGCCCGGATCGAGCAGCCGCACCGTCGCCTCGACCAGGACCAGCGCGCGCGCGAGCACGAGCAGGTGCAGCGGCACCTCGAAGTTCTGGCCGCGCGTGGCCGTCACGAGCTGCGCGAACGCCTCGCCGATGGACCACTCGCCGATCGGCCGCCGCGAGTAGTCGGACATGAGCGCGGCGACAGCGGGCCGCAGCTTCGCCCGGTCCGCCGCCTTGGAGAGCATGCCGAGCTCGAGCCAGGAGTCGAGCACCCAGTCGGTGTCCTGCTCGGTGAAGGCGAGCATGAACGAGGCGAGCGCCTGGCGCGTCGGCCGGTCGATGCTGCCGATCACGCCGAAGTCGTGCAGGCCGAGCCGGCCCTGCTCGGTGATGAAGATGTTGCCGGGATGCGGGTCGCCGTGGAAGTAGCCCATCACGAAGAACATGTGGACGTAGGCGTCGATCAGGTTCTGCGCGAGCTCGGCGCTGCGCCTCGTGTTCTCGTACTCGTCGACGCGCCGGCCGAAGAGCCGCGTCACCACCATCACCGTCTCGCAGGCGAGATCGTCCACGACCTCGGGCACCTCGATCGTGGGCCAGTCGCGGAACTCCTCGTGGAAGCGCTCCACCGCGCGCGCCTCCTCGCGCAGGTCGAGCTCCTTGCACAGGTTCGTGTGCACCTCGCGCACGATCGCCTCCGCCTTGTAGTACGAGAGGACCGGCGAGAAGTGCGTGAGGAAGCGCACCACGCCCGCGAGGATCTTCATGTCGCGGTTCACCTGCAGCTTCACCCCCGGACGCAGCACCTTCACCACGACCTCGCGCCCGGTGAAGGTCCGCGCGCCGTGCACCTGCGCGACGGAGGCCGCGGCGAACGGCTCGTGGTCGAAGCGGATGAAGAGCTGCGTGACGGGCCGGCCGAACGCGCGCTCGACCGCGGCGATCGATTCCTCGGCGTCGAACGGCCGTACCTTGTCCTGCAGCTTCTGCAGCTCGGCGAGGTACTCGGGCGCGAAGAGGTCGGCGCGCAGGCTCAAGTGCTGCCCCAGCTTCACGAAGCTGGTGCCGAGGTTTTCCAGCAGCCCCGCGAAGCGGCGCGCGGGCGTGGGATGGCGCAGGAGGCTCAGCCGGTACAGGAGGAGCCACGTGAGGTAGCCCGCGATGCGCAACACGATCCCGAAAAAGCGCCCGATGGTGCCGCCCGTGCGCGGTCGCCGGCGTGTCGCCGTGCGCGTGCCCGCGTTGCCGCCTGCGAATCCGAGTCTCATCGCGCCCCCTTCCATGACTCCGAGTCGGCGCGGCCCGGTTCCGTTCCCCTTCCTGCGCCTCGCGTCGGCGCCTTCCGACAGGCGCCGGCGCTCAGCGCGGACCCGGCGCCACGCCGTGCACGAACGCCTTCGCGGGCGCCTGCGGGGGCGCGGGCGGCGCGGGCTGGAATTGCGGATCGCCGAGCTGCCAGAGCGCGAACGAGTACACGTCGGCGAGCTCCTCCTCGCGGCGCGCACGCGGACCCGGCTCCAGGCCCGAGTCGACCCGCAGCAGGGCAGGCTTGCCGCTGGTCGTCGCGTGCTCCAGGCGCGCGGCCATGCGCCGCGCCTGCGAAGGATCGACGCCCGGGGCGTCGACGCCGATGGAGAGCAGCACGGCGGGATAGGGCATGCCGTCGCGCACCTGCGCGTAGGGTGAGATCGCGGCGAGGCGCGCGCGATCCTCGGCGCTTTCGGCGGAGCCGAACTCGGGCAGCTGCGCGCGGCCCGCCGCGGAGGACTCGAGCGCGGCGAGGTCGAGGATCGGGTCGCGCAGGATCGCGGCGGCGAAGAGATCGGGCCGGCGCACGAGCGCGTCGCCCACCGGGATGCCGCCCGCCTCCATGCCCTCGATCGCGAGGCGGTTGTTGTTGGTGAAGCCGTAGCGCTCGAGGAATTCGCACACCGCGATGAAGTCGGAGACCGTCCTCGCCTTGGTCGCGCCGCGCGCCGCCTCGTGCCACGCATCGCCGTATTCGCCGCCGCCGCGCACGTGGGCCACCGCGAAGACGCCGCCGCGCTCGAGCCAGGCGAGCCGGGCCGCGTCGAACACCGGCGAGGCGGGATCGCCCCACGCCCCGTAGACCGTGAGGAGCGTGGGGTTGTCCGCGGTGAGGCGCGTGCTGCGCTCGTAGAGAAGCGTGACCGGGATCCTCGTGCCGTCCGGCGCGGGCGCGTAGAGGCGCACCTCGTCGATCGAGGAGTAGTCGGCCGCGGCGGGCGCGACGAGGTTGGTGTTGCGCACGTCCCCGGTGCGCGCATCCACTTCCGCGACTTCGGGCGGCCGCGTCCATCCGTCGAGCCGCAGCACCGCGCCGTTGCGCCGCGGGTCGGTCACCAGCTCCGCGATCGCCATGTCGTAGGGAAGGCGCAGGAACTCGCGCGTGCCGGAGGCGAGGAGCCCGAAGCGCATGCGCTCGAGACGATCCACGCCGGCGACCATCGTGCGCAGGTACATGCCGTCCCGCGCGAGGCCCATCGCTTCGATCACCGCGTCGCCTTCGGGAACCGCGACCTTCGCCTTCGCGAGGTCCTCGGCGCCCGCGGCCACGCGCAGCACGCGCCGATTCGTCGCTCCGCGGTGGGTGAGGAGGTAGAGGTCGTCGTGCCACGCCTCGATCGCGACCACCTCGTCCGCGGTCGTGGCGATCTCGTGCCAGCGCGGGCGGCCCGCGGCGAGCTCCTTCTGCAGCGCGACGTGCACGGCGACGGGCGCGCCGGGGCGGGAGCGCACCAGCGCGAACGCGTAGCGCGATTCGCGCGGCAGCACGAGGCGCGGCTCGACCATCTCGGGGATGTCGCGCGCGCCGCCGACGCCCGGCGCGAAGACCACCTCGTCGCGCGCGGTCTCGCGTCCCAGCACGTGGCGATAGATGCGGACGTGGGCGCCCTCGGCCCCCGGCGCCTGCGCTTCCGGCGCACGTGCGTAATAGAACGACTTCCCGTCGGGCTGCCATGCGAGGTGGCCGTTTTCCGCCGCGCGGTCGATCTCGAACGGCAGGTCGCGCCCGTGGTCGACGTCGAGCACGTGCAGCACCGCCGTGCCGGCCAGCGCGTCGCGCCCGAGCCCGAAGGCGACGTGGTGCCCGTCGGGCGAGGCCGAGTACCACGCGATCGTGGTGCCGGGCCCGCCGTCGGCACGCGCGAGCGGATCGACCAGCACGCGCTCGGCGCCCTCGAAGCCGTCGCGCACGCAGAGCACCGGGCCGGGCGCGTGCGCTGCCGTCTTGAGATAGAAGACGCGCCCGGCCTCGACGGACAGGTCGCGCACCGCCGGGCTCGCGTCGCCGAGGGCCCGGATGCGCGCGAGCAGTGCGGCGCGGCCTGGAATGCGATCGAGGAGCTCGCGCGCCGGCGAGCGCTGCGCGGATGCCACCGCGGGCGCCGCGGGGGCCGGCGCAGCGCCCGGCACGTCGGCGCCGTGCGCGAGCGCGGCGAAGGCGATCGCCACGCCCCACAGGATCGGGGTCCCTTTCATGCGGCGACCGCGGCGGCGAACTGGAGCGCCGCGAGACGAGCGTAGAGGCCGTTCTCGGCGACCAGCGAGGCATGGTTGCCGGTGGCGACCACGCGCCCGTGGTCCATCACGACGATGCGGTCGCTCGACTTCACTGTGGCGAGGCGATGCGCGATGACGAGGGTGGTGCGCCCGCGCATCAGGCGCTCGAGCGCGAGCTGCACGGCCTTCTCGCTCTCGGCGTCGAGCGAGCTCGTGGCCTCGTCGAGGAGCAGCACCGCGCGGTCGGCGAGGATCGCGCGCGCGATGGCGATGCGTTGTCGTTGTCCGCCGGAGAGCTTCACGCCGCGCTCGCCCAGCGGCGTGTGGATCCCGGCGGGAAGCTTCAGCACGAAGTCGAGGGCGTTCGCGCGCGCGAGGGCTTCGCGCACCTCCTCCTCGTTCGCCTCGGGTCGGCCGTAGCGTACGTTCTCGAGCACGCTGGAAGCGAAGACGACGGGGTCCTGCGCCACGACCGCCACCCTCCGGCGCAGTTCCCGGGGGTCGGCGTCGCGCGCGTCGATGCCGTCGAGGCGCACGCGGCCCGAGGACGGGTCGTAGAAACGCAGCAGCAGCTGGAAGACGGTCGTCTTTCCCGCGCCCGAAGGGCCGACGAGCGCGACCACCTCCCCGGCCTCCACGGCGAGCGAGAAGCGGTCGAGCGCGGGCGTTTGCGGGCGCGACGGGTAGAAGAACGTGACCTCCTCGAACGCGACGCGCCCGAGCGGCGGCGGCAGCGCGGCCGGTGCGCGCGGCGCCGCGATGCGCGACTCGGTCGCGAGGAGCTCGAGCAGGCGCTCGGAGGCGCCCGCGGCGCGCTGCAGCTCGCCGTACACCTCCGCGAGCACGAACGCCGCGTTCGCGACGATCACCGCGTAGAAGATGAACGCGGTGAGGCTTCCCGCGGTGAGCCGCCCCGCGAACACGTCGTGCGCTCCGACCCAGAGCAGCCCGCCGACCGCGCCGAAGGCGAGCACGATCACCGCGGCGATGAGGAGCGCGAGGTGGCGCGAGCGCTCGATCGACGAGGCGAACACCGCCTCGACGCGCTCGCCGAAGGTCGCGCTCTCGCGCGACTCGTGCGCGAACGCCTGCACGGTGCGGATCTCGTGCAGCGTCTCGTCCACGTGGCTCGAGACGTCGGCCACGCGATCCTGCACCGCTCGCGAGAGGCGCCGCACGCGCCGGCCGAGGAGGCCGATCGGCAGCAGCACGAGCGGCATGCAGGCGAGCGCGATGAGGGTGAGCTTCACGCTCGTGAAGAAGAGCATCACGACGCAGCCGGCGAGCGTCACCGCCATGCGCAGCGCGTAGAGGAGCGTGCCGCCCATCACCGCCTCGATGAGCGTCACGTCGTTGGTGACGCGCGAGGAGACTTCGCCGGTGCGCGCCTCCTCGAAGAACCCGGGCGAGAGCGTGAGCAGGTGGTCGTACACGCGCCGGCGCAGGTCCGCGGTGAAGCGCGCGCCGATCCAGTACACCTGGTAGACGCGAAACCACGTGATCGCCCCCAGCACGCCGACCAGCACGACGAGCGAGGCGAGCGTGGAATCGAGCATGCCCTCGGCGCCGCCGCGGAAGCCCTCGTCGATCACGCGCTTCAGGCCCTGGCCGATCACGAGCACCATGCCGGCCGAAACGAGGATCGCCGCCGCGGCGAACGCGATGCGCACGCGATACGGGACGAGCAG